>Ga0209187_1000070_pt1 | contig 232520 bp, 180 predicted proteins | sample BantaG_FD_187430 | JGI IMG/M metagenome (GOLD analysis project Ga0209187, IMG submission 187430) | Marine algal microbial communities from Bantry Bay, Ireland - BantryBay_4 metaG (SPAdes) (version 2) | ecosystem: Host-associated > Algae > Red algae > Unclassified | place: Bantry Bay, Ireland... | reverse complement strand
CAATACAATATTTCCCTTTACTGCTATTGAGCTGCTTAGCATACTGGGTTGCCAATTCATCCCAAGGGATCAACTCTGCCAATTTTACCCATCGGTTATCTTTATCTAAATGCTGTTCAAATGGGGTACTAAAACCCTCCAAAGTAAGCTGATTTGCTGGTGTATACTTAACCATAAGTGCACAATTTTAAGCTTCAATATACAAAATAGCTTGCACTTATCAAAATTAATAAAAATAATTTATCTACGTAAAATGTTGATAAATAATAATTTATGAAAGAAAAAATGATGGTTTGAGAAAGTCAGCAAGCCCTATTTAAGTATTAAAAGTTGGGCTATCAACTGGCTTTTTTGTTTTTGTCAAATTTTGCTTCGTTTTTCTTTTTCCTCTAAAAAAAAGATACAAATTAAAAAACAACATTAGGCCTAAATACATAGAAAAACCACCAATTTTTTGACTTAGAACTTCTATCATACCCTGTAAATTTTTACAATAATAAATCTTCATAATCATCATTGCAAAACCGATGTTGAGCAAATAAAATCCAACTTCAAATAAGCGGTTGGTTGATTGGGCAATATCTTCCCTTCCGTTAAAAATATCTAGCATAAAAACTTTGCCTTGTTTAAACAATGTTTTAGCAACAAAAAATGTAAGTAAAATAGTTGTTGGCAAATAAATTGCGTAAGCCCATATAACTACATTGTATTCCATATTATAAAATTATGTTTGTTTGGAAATTTATTTTTGCGACAATAGCGGTTGCAAGCATATTAAAATAATGTAATACACCTAATAACAACAAAATTTGACCTATATGCTCACAGATTTTTGAAAGCATATCTGCCTTGTTTACAATCTCACCCCAAGTACCAATTGCAAAAAGTGCATAGCCAATGTTAACCAAATAATAACCAACCAACAAAAGCACATTTAAAGGCTTTACAATGTGTTGATTATTACTGAAAATTTTAAACAGATATATTTCACCATTTTTGTAGCAGATGTATCCAACTTTTAAAGTTAAGAAAATGGTGAAAATGCTATAAATAAAATAAGCAATGATATTTAAGGTAATTCCGCTCATTACCATTAAAACCAATTTTTTGATAAAATAATTTCATTAATTTCGTTTATTTTACAACTATAAATACCAGATTAAAGAAGGCTGAATTCAATTAATAAACCAAACTATTTGTATGTGCAGGATTTTTTTTCTTGATGTTAATATACAATTAATGGAACTGCATTTTCAACTTCAGTAACTGGTAATTTACAAACTTTATTTTGACAAACATAAATAGTAGTTTGCCCAGCTTGAAATTTGTTTTTTAATAAAGCCAAATTACCTTCATTCTTTCCACCTAAAAATATGGTATTTGGTAAAAAGTGATCTTTAAACTGCAACCGTAAATTGGCGGCATCTTTACCAACAATGGCAATTTCGTAAGGTTGCTGATTAAACAAAGCGGCTACCTGTAACCAATTGGCATAAAAGCGCGGTTGTTTGCTAATTTCACCTTGCACATTATCTAACATTTGTTTGGCAATATTAACCAACTTAGTATTATAAGTTAAAGTACCCAATTGAAAAAGCACTTTAGCCATTATAGAGTTGCCACTCGAAATTACATTATCGCTCCACTCAATATCTCGGTGAATTAGTTGATCTTCTTCATCGCTAGTAAAATAAAACATTTTAGATTTTTCATCAAAAAAATGTTGTAAGGTATAGTCAACCAAACCTTCTGCATCTTTTAACCAATCTTCATTAAAGGTAACTTGGTACAAAGTAATAAATGCTTCTGATAGGGTTGCGTAATCTTCTAAAACTGCCCTAATACTTGCTTTACCATTTTTATAATTACGGGTCAACTCATAATTTTTAGCTATTACATTTTTACGTAAAAATTTTGCGTTTTTCAAAGCCACATCTAAAAAGGCTTCTTCACCAAATGTAGCGTAAGCATCTAAATAACCTTTTAGCATTAAGGCATTCCAGCTGGTTAAAATTTTATCATCTAAGCCTGGCCTAATACGTTTATCACGCTCTGCCATTAGCAGTTGTTTGTTTTTGGTTAAAAATGTTCTTAACTCTGCTGTAGTCATATCTATTTTTTTAGCAGATTCTTGCTCACTTATCGGCTCTAATAAAATATTATGTCCTTCAAAATTACCGCCAACAGTAACACCATAGTGTTGTATAAAATTTGGGGCATCTTCACCTAAAACAGTTTCAATATCAGCTTTGTTCCACACATAAAACTTGCCTTCTTCGCCTTCGCTATCTGCATCTAAAGAGGCGTAAAAGCCACCATTTTTATCGGTCATTTCACGCTTTACCCATTCTAAAGTTTCATACACTACATCTTTATACAATTGTTTTTTGGTTAATTGGTAGGCGTGCGAATAAAGGCTTACCAACTGCCCATTGTCGTACATCATTTTTTCAAAGTGCGGGGCTACCCATTCTGCATCAACAGAATAGCGGGCAAAGCCACCACCTAAATGATCGTAAATGCCACCCATTGCCATTTTATCTAAGGTAATTAAAGTTGCTTCTTGTGCCCGTTTGTTTTGTTTCATATAACTGTAGCTCAACATAAACTCCCAGTTGTTTGGCATCGGAAATTTTGGCGCACGTTTTGGCCCGCCTTTTACAAAATCAATTTGTGTAAGCCAGCCCGCCACTGTATTATCCAAAAAAGCATTAGGGTAGGCTGGTTTATCTAAATTTAATTTAATGTTGCTTTGCGATTTTATGCCTTGCTCCATACGTGCGGCATCTTCTTCTAACTTTAGGCGATTGTTTTTATACTCGCTGGCAAAAAAGTTGAGTATTTTTATCCATTGTGGTTTTCGGTAATAAGTGCCGCCATATACTGGGCGGCCATCGGGCAATACTATAGCATTTAATGGCCAACCACCTCGGCCATTTGTCATATAAGCAGCTTGCATGTAAATATTATCAACATCGGGGCGTTCTTCTCTGTCTACTTTTATGTTTACAAAGTTGTCGTTCATTAGTTTGGCAACGGTGCTATCTTCAAACGATTCGTGTTCCATAACGTGGCACCAATGGCAGGCGGCATAACCAATAGAAACGATCATTAGTTTGTCTTCGCTTTTTGCTTTGCTTAAAGCAGCATCGCCCCAGGGGTTCCAGTCAACAGGGTTATAGGCGTGTTGCAAAAGGTAAGGCGACGATTGATTGATGAGTTGATTAGCTTTTCCTTTTTTATGATGTTGACCCATACTTTGGTTTACAGTATTTGAATTATTGCAAGCAATAGTTGAAAATAAAATGGTTAATAGCAGGTAGTTAAACAGCACCATGTTTTTGCTAAGGTTCATAAAGTTAAAGGTAAGGTTTTGTGCTGAGAATAGAGCATGTGGTTTTTAGAATGCAGCGTTTAGATTACAGAGTTGAGATTACAGATTTTTAGATTGCAGATTACAGAGTTCAGATTTTTAGATTACAGAGTTTAGATTTTGAGATTGTAGATTTTAGAGTACAGAGGAGATTTGATATTGTATTAGCTACAGAACATTAGTACGGCAGCGTAAAGTTTTTGAATTAGCCTTGATTGTAACGGTTATGGCATTTTGTTTGAAAATTTTTATAAAGAAACAACAACTTAATATTTACGTTTATAGTAATTATTAAGTTGTTGCAAAATGCCATTTGAGTGGAAAGCAAGTGCACTGTTTATGTGAGGCTTTTGGTTTCGCTTCAAAATAAAAAATATTATCTACTAACGGTAAACTGACTTTGCATTACTTCGCCGGCTGCTATTACTTGCATAAAATAAATGCCGTTTGGTAAGTTGCGTACATCAATGCTGTGGCTGTAAAAACCAGGTGTAAGGTTGGCGTTGAAAACATTTTTTACTTGCCTGCCATCAATATTAATTATGTTAATTGTTGTTGCGGCGGCTTTTTGTAAATTGATATTTAGCAGGGTGTAATTTTGCGCTGGGTTAGGGTACAAACCAATTATGTTGGAATAGCCTGGTTGGTTTACCGAAACTAAATCGCCTGGTGCTAAACTTGGTTGATTGGCTTTTTCTGCACTTGGCTGGGTGGCTGGTTGCCAATAGTTGTTGCCGCTTTGGGTAATTAAACTGCTACCATAAATTTCGGTGTTTGATGGGGTAAATAAAGTATCAGTATAAAAAAAATCGACCTGGGCTGCTTGTGTAGTTACATCTAAAACGCAGTAACCGTGATCTACTAAGTTCATTAATTTTAAATGTGGATTAAAACCCGGGAAAAGACCTTCAATAACGGGTACTAGCTGTGCTGCATTTTCATCGAAATTAGGAGAAGTGATACTTGGTACAGCAAACTCTACACAAGTTGCGCCTAAGCCAGTAGCTGGGTTGTACAATAAGCTATCAAAAGGGTTTATGGCAATATCCATAGCAAATGAAGTGTGGAAATCGCCTGTAAGTATTACTACATTATCAATATTATTACTTTCAATAAAGTTTATGATGGTATCGCGTTCTGCCGGATAACCGTTCCAGGTATCGTTAAAAAGTGTTTTTGCTCTTTCATCTAATGTACCCAAAGTGCCTACGCTCACTTGTGCAAATATTACCTGGTTGCCTATAATTTGCCATTGTGCATTGCTTGTAGAAATTTGATTTTTAAACCAATTTAATTGTTCTTGCCCCATTATTGTTCTGGTGGCTGAATATAAGCTGGTATCTGTCAGATCGTAAATTTGACGTTCTCTACCTTCTAAGCGGGTATCAACCATTGTTAAGTTTAATAAGTCGCCATAATTAATGCTTCTGTAAATTTTTTGCGAGGCTTCGTCTCTAACTGGCAACCATTCAAACCAAGCTTGTTTGGCGGCAGCTTTACGTGCTTCCCAATCGCCTTCGATATCTGGAGTGTGATTTTGTGCACCATCTTTATAAGAATCGTTTGCTGCTTCATGATCATCCCAAACTACTATCATTGGATTTTGTTGGTGGAGGGCTTGTAAATCTACATCCATACGGTAAAAGGAGTAACGGGTGCGGTAGTCAATTAGGGTTAATATTTCTATTTTTGGATCGTGCCCGCGCATCAATAAAGAATCCCAGCCGTAACCACCTTCGCCATATTCATAAATATAATCGCCTAAATGAATAACGGCATCTAAATCGGCTCGTTGCGATAGCAATTGATAAGCATTAAAATAACCTGCTTGAAAGTTACTGCAAGAAACTACACCAAAACGGATATGATCGCTATTGGCAGATGCTGTTTTTGTGCGGCCAATTTGCGACAACTCATCTTCAAATTGAAACTGATAATAATAAGTTGTACTGGGAGATAAATTTTGCAAGTCTAACTTTACGGTGTAATCCCTTTCGCCAGATGTTGTTGTAGTGCCTTCGGCAATTACATCGGTTAGGTCTGTATCTGTAGCAACTTTATAGCTTACCGAAATTTCACCATCCTGCCCGCTAATACGAGTCCATAATATTACGCTGTTTTGGGTAGGATCGCCACTAGCTACACCGTGTAAAAAGTTGTTTAATTTAAGATGGTTGTTATTGGTAACAATACGATTATTTTTTTCTGAATGATTGAAAAGTTGCGCTTGCATAGTTATGCTGGCTACAAAAAATGATATTGTAAAAGTTATATATTTCATACAGCAAATATTGTGAGCACAAATATTGCGATTTTTTTGTTTTAAAAAGATTGTGGGCTGTTAATTTTAGTTGCGAATTTATTTTAAGTCCGAAAGATGTGTGAAGTACACAACCAAGTTTAATTTTTTGAAAAAAATAACAAAAGATTACGTACGTTGCTAATAGCGAAAAATTAAGGATACAAACTTACCATAATAACAATTTAGTAAACAAGGTATATTACTGCGATAATGTAGAAATACGATGAGACAGATATTTTTGAATATATTACTATTAGATTCACTATCAAGTGGTAAGAAAGATCAGCCAAAACAAATTAGCTTAGCTGACCTTTACGCACTGATCCGATTCAAGCTAAAATGATGGGTGATTGCTTTTATCTAAATGTTTTTGAGGAAAAATGTTTACAGCAAGATGAAGATGAGGTAATTAAATTGCGTTTTTGGTTATATAAATTTAAGGAAGGTACTAAAATAGTTACAGTTTATTTTACAGATGAAAAAGAGTATTTTATTGTGGACAAATCAATAGAACCTGCATACGATAGTTTTTTCGGCATTATCACAAATAGGTTTCCTATTAAATATAATGTAATGAAGTCTTTAACAAGTGAGAGTAAGTTCATTAAATGGCGTTCAGATTTAATAGCACTATTAAATTCAAATTCTACTATTTTAGAAAACCACGATAGACTATGTTACAAGTAGAATATCGTGAATGGTCAGATGTTAAGAAAGTTGAACTATGGGGAGATTTATCAGAAAAATTAATAGATTTATTAGACAATATTTAGATTTATTTTTTCATCATACAAATAAAACAACAAATTTATTATTAATATTTAATACAATACTAGAGGTTTTCGTTTTTTGCTGATACCGCGGCCTAACATTTATTAAATATTGTTGCTATTTACTATATAAAACAATTCTATTACACCATCATTCTTTACAAAAAAACAAAAACCTTCCCCAAATCAACCCCGTTCCCAATAGTTGGTATCTTTTACTTCGTTGTAAATATTAACATAAGTAGTAAAGCGTTTTTCGTCAATTTCACCCTTAACTAAAGCTTCTAATACTTTGCAGTCGGGTTCGTTAAGGTGGGTGCAATCTCCAAACTTACATTGGTTTATTAGTTTTACCATCTCTGGAAAGTAGTGGCCTATTTCTTCCAATTCTAAGTTTACCAGGCTAAATAGTTTAATGCCTGGTGTGTCAATTACCTGTGTACCAAAACTTAAATCGTACATTGTAGCGTAGGTGGTTGTATGTTGTCCTTTTTCGTTATAATTACTTACTACTTTGGTGGCTAAGGCTAAGTCGGGTTCTATTTCATTTAGTATAGATGATTTACCTACACCCGATTGGCCGCTTATTAAAGTACGCTTTCCTTTTAGTTTTTCTCGTATCACTTTTAAAGATGCTTTATCGTTTATTGAAGTTAATAAAGTAAGATAACCTAATGATTCGTACAATAATTTTAGTTCTTCAAATTTGGCTAAATCTTTCTCTTTATATAAATCTTTTTTGTTAAAAACAATTATAGCCGGAACGTGATACATTTCGCAGGTAATTAAAAAACGATCAATAAAACCTTGCCTTATTTTTGGTTGTTTTAACGAAACTACTAACAAACTTTGCTGAATGTTAGCCGCAATAATGTGGTTTTTTTTAACGTGCCTTGGTGATGCCCGAATAATATAATTATTGCGCTTTTCAATTTTTACTATACTAAAATCTTCTTCAGTTTTTTGTACTTTTACTTCGTCGCCAACAGCAATTGGGTTGGTAGTGCCTAAATCTTCTAACCTAAGTTTGCCTTTTAAACGGCATTGCACAAAATTACCTTCGGTTAACTTTACATTATACCACAAGCCGGTGGTTTGATAAACGGTTCCTTTCAAATATTTTATTTAAGAGTTAATAGTTTGTTTGTTTAATTGATGTATTGCTTGGGCCATATCTATAATTAAATCGGCATTTTGTTCAAAAGCATTTCCAGCCACAATAATATCAGCACCTGCTGTACAACTTTCAACTGCTTCTTGCGGCGTTCTAATGCCACCACCTACTATTACTGGCAGTTGAACATTTTTAGTAACCTGGCTAATCATTTCTACACTAATTTTTTGCTTTGCGCCACTACCTGCATCTAAATAAATAATTTGCAAACCAAGCAATTGCCCGGCTAATGCGGTTGCAACTGCTATTGCTGGCTTATCTGCTGGAATTGGCAACGTATTGCTAATGTAAGAAACCGTAGTTGGCAGCCCGCCATCAATCAACATATAGCCAGTTGGCATTACTTCGATATCCATTTTATGCAAAATAGGTGCGGTTTCTACATGGCGACCAATTAACAAATCTGCATTTCTACCAGAAATTAAAGACAAGTAAAATATAGCATCAGCTGCATCGACAATTTGTAGTGGGCTACCCGGAAATATAACAACTGGTAAATGAGTTAGCTGTTTTAGCGTGCTAATGCAATCGTGAATTTCATTTTTGGTTAACAAACTGCCTCCAACAAAAATATAATCTACCTTGCCAATATGTATATTTTCTACAATGGCAGGTAGGTTGCCTTTTTTGTATTCATCGGGGTCAATTAAAACCGCTAATTGTTTTAACCCCTTGGCTTTTGCCTGTTGAAATTTATTTAATACCAATTGCAAAAAATATGTTGAATTATTAGTTACTATTTTTTTGTTAAGATATTTACAAATGTAAGCAAATAAGTGGAATGGGTAAAGACAATGTAGTTAGTTGATAATTCAATATTATAAACTACAAGTTGTTTTACACTTTTAGTAAAATTAAAACCCTGTTTTTTAGATATTGTATGCTATCAAAAAAGACATAAATCGTTTTTATTATCTTTTACCTACGCTTTTTTGTAAAAAAGTTAATTTAGTTGAATTAAGATCAAACTGTTGACTCTATTTGCAATAAAAATAAAAATTAAGATCAAATGTTGTAAGAAAAAGCACTAACTTGTTTTTTGTTGGAGTGGAAATTACAATAATAAATTAGTTGTGCTTCAGAAAAACAATGAAAGCAAAGTAGAAATTCGACAAGAAAATAGAAATAACATCTAATCCACTTAAAAAAGAAAAAGATTTCTTAAACAAGAGTCTGACTTCATTTAATGAATCAAAAATCCCGATCTTCATAAACAAAATGGGATAATATTCTATTCTTTTATGAGGGACTCAGATGAAAATCTGATTGGTGGGATAAAAGCTGATTGCTATTGGAACACTTTGCATATAGATCTTTTATGGTTTTACGAAAAATACCGTAAAAGAGGATATGGTAAAGAACTCCTTGATGCTGCCGAAAACCATGCAAGAAAACTTGGAGCTGAAAAGGCATTTGTAGAAACCACGAGCTGGCAAGCAAAACCATTTTATGAGAAACAAGGTTACAACCAGATTGCTTCAATAGATAATAGACCAAAAGGATACACAACTTATTATTTAACTAAAGATTTAATTTTACCGAATACCAATAACAAATAATCTTTGGACAAAAAACAGTATATTTTAAATAATGTCGCTTATAGAAATTATTTTTTGAACAAGATGAGTATTTTATTTCTACAGGTTATTTAAATGCACATGGTGTTGAAAGAGCAATAAATGGTTTTAGCAATCTTATAACTCATCAATGCAAATACTAATTTTTCATAACAAACCTTTACGGCTAATTAAGTAGCTATATATTTTTATTACATTTGGTAAAGTAAGATGCTGAGATTCTTTATCATATCTTTATTAATGCAAAAAACCAACCCATCATACCAATTTAAAACTTTAATTAAATCATAAATTATGCATTCATTTAAAAAAACTTTAAATAAAAATATTGGCTTAATTGTAATAGGTTTTATAGCCTTTGCACAACTTAGCTTTGCCCAAACAGAAACACAAACAAAACAATTAGATAAGCTTTTTGATTTGTATAATGAATACAAGCAATTTAACGGCTCAGTTTTAATAGCCAAGCAAGGTAAAGTAATTTATAAAAAAGGAGTCGGCCTGGCAAATATGGAATGGGATATTCCGAACCAAGCTAATACTAAGCATCGTTTAGGTTCGGTTACCAAACAATTTACAGGCATGCTAATTATGCAATTGGTAGCCGAAGGTAAATTAGATTTGCACACACCTGTTACAACATATCTGCCAGATTATAATAATGCTAATGGCGATAAAATAACTGTACATCATTTATTAACCCATACCTCGGGCATACCAAATTATACAGCTGCGCCTGGCTTTATGCAAAACGACAGTCGCGACCCTTTCTCTCCAGAAGAATTTGTTGAAAAATTTGCTGACAGAAATTTAGAATTTGAACCCGGAGAAAGATATAATTATAGCAACTCTGGTTATTTTTTACTAGGTGTACTAATAGAAAAAATTACTGGAAAAACTTATGAGCAAGTATTGCAACAAAATATTTGTGCGCCTTTAAAAATGAATAATACTGGCTACGACAACCATAAAGATATTTTAAAAAACAGGTCTTCTGGGTATGAAAAAAATGGAGACAGTTATGTAAATGCAGGCTATTTAGATATGTCAATTCCGTATGCAGCAGGTTCTATGTATAGTACCGTTGAAGATTTATTTATATGGGACCAGGCCTTATACAATAATCAATTGTTACCGCAAAAATATATGGATGTATATTTAAAACCTTACATACCTGCTTTTGGTAATTATAAATATGCTTATGGTTGGGGCATTGGAAAAGATGTTATTGGCAACACCACAGATAGTATTGAGGTTATTACACACGATGGTGGCATAAACGGTTATAACACCACAATTTCTCGTGCCCCTGCCGATAAATCGTTAATCGTAATGTTGAACAATACAGGTGGTGCGCCACTTGGCGAAATTACAAAAGCAATTAGAGGAATTATGTATGACAAAACCTATGATCTACCAAAAAACTCATTAGCCTACAGCCTTTTAGATGTTATAAATAAAGAAGGCATTGATGCCGGCATTGATTTTTACAATACCAAAAAAAATAATGATGATTTAAATTTAGATGAAAATGAGATGAACCGAATTGGCTATCAATTAATGGCGGCCGATAAAGTGGAAGCAGCTGCTCAGGTTTTTAAATTAAATGTAGATGCGTTTCCAGCATCGTTTAATGTGTATGATAGCTATGGAGAAGCTTTAATGAATTTGGGAGATAAAGAACTGGCAATTGAAAATTATAAAAAATCAATTGAGCTGAACCCTGCAAATAAAGGGGGAATTGATATGCTGAAAAAGATGGACGTAGGTACCAGCGAATTTGAAAAAGAAATTGTGGTAGCAGAAAATATTTTAGAAACTTACCTTGGTAAATTTGAATTAGTGCCTGGCTTTGTTTTAACAATTACTAATGAAGGCACTCAACTAAAAGCACAAGCTACTGGGCAATCGGCTTTTAATCTTTATCCAAAAAGTGATACCGTTTTTTATGTAAAAGAAGTGGCAGCACAAATTACTTTTAACCAAAACGAAAAAGGCGAAGTTGATAGTTTAACCTTGCTGCAAGGTGGCAAAGAAATGACTGGAAAACGATTAGAAGAATAGGACATTTTATAGGTTTTTGAAGAATTATTTTTTTTTGAAAAATCTACATTATCCAATTAATCAAAATTGTTTCTGTTAGGTAAAGTATGTTTTTTTAAGATGCGATAACTTTCTTGTTTTACTAATACGTCTTTTCGCATTTTCCATAAAGTATCGCTGGCGTATTTTCGGGTAGCATTAATGTCTACAATTGGTTTAGGGTAATCTTTTCCTAATTCAAAATTATTAAATTGCTCGTCGAGTGCAGTCATTTTATAAGGCTCGTGAATAAAAAGCGTGGGCAAGTTTTTCAATTCTGACACCCAAGTTTTAATAAATTCGCCATTGGGGTCGTGTTCTAAACTATTTTTTACGGGGTTGTAAATGCGTAAGGTATTAGTGCCGGTTTCACCAGCTTGCATTTGTATTTGCGGAAAGTGAATGCCAGGTTCGAAATCCAAAAATTGTTGTGCCAAATGTGTGGTAGCCACTTGCCAAGGTTGCCATAAATTATGCGTAAAAAAAGAAAGCAGTAAGGCGCGCATCCTAAAATTTAAATAACCAGTTGTGTTAAGGCAGCGCATACAAGCATCTACCAAAGGGTAACCTGTTAAGCCTTTTTGCCAAGCTATAATATGTTGGTTTACAATAGGTTTTTTTAAATGCCAGTAGCCTTTGTTAATACTTTTAAATTCCATACTACTTTCCATTTCAAACTTTTGTATAAAATGGGCTTGCCAACGTAAGCGCGACGTAAAACCATCAATAGCTTTTTTGTAAGATGCTTCTTTTCTGAAAATTTTAGCCTGTTGCCAAACCTCCCTTATCGATAGGTTTCCCCAAGCTAAATAAGGCGACAATCTGCTGCAAGATTTACGCGCCAACAAAGGTTTTGAAATATATTTATTATAGCGGCGGTATCTGTTATTAAAAAAAGAACGGAGATATTTTTGCGCCATAGCTGTGCCGCCTTTTTGTAAATTGTTGGCTTCATCGGTTAGCAAAGATTCTGTTAACAGGCTTTGTTGCAACGCTGCAATTTCATTGTAAGAAATAAAATTATTGGCTTTGGCTTTAAAAAGAAATTGCGGCGCACTCATATATTGTGTCCAATCTTTGCGCCAGGTTTTACGGTTGCTTTTTCCTCTAATTATAGCATTATTTATATTTTCCTTCCAAGTAATCTGGTTGCTTTTGCAAAATTTGGCAAACGCTTTATCTCTGTCATAAGTAAGTTTTATCCCTGTTTCTTGGTGCGAAAAAACTGTATCAATCTGATAGCTTTTTAGCAGTATTTCAAAAGCTTCAATTACTTCTGTTGCTATACAAACTATTTTCGTTTCGTAAGGTTTAAGTTCACTATTTAATGCTACTATAGATTGTTTTATAAAATCAAAATGCCGCTTGCTGTAATGATCCTCATTTTTTAAAGAAGGTTCAAAAATATAAACCAATAAAACAGGATAAGTTTCATTTAAGGCATTAAAAAGTGCTTCATTATCTTGCAAACGAAGGTCTCGTTTAAACCAAACTATGTTTATTGTTTTTTTAATACTCAACTATTTAAAACAACTGATTTTGCAACCACAAATTTTGAAATTTTTGATTAGGATCATATCTTTTGGCTTGCAGTTTAACATTAAATTTTCTGTCTCTTGGGTCGTTTCCAACGCCTGCCACATACAACCAATTGCCATAGTTGCTGTGTACATCGTAATCAATTAACATCGCTTCAAAGTAAGCAGCACCAATGCGCCAATCCAGCTCTAACTCCTTTGCAAAATAAGAAGCTACATTTTGCCGCCCTCTATTGCTCATCCAACCGGTTTGTTTAATTTCTAACATATTAGCGTTTACAAAAGCTTCTTTGGTTTGGCCATTTATCCATTGTTCTATTAAGTCAGAATTGTTGTTCCAATTATATTTTTTATTTAAAATACCACCTAATTTAAAAATGTTGTTGCCGTGTTTTAAAGAAACATATTTAAAATAATCGCGCCATATTAACTCAAAAATTAACCAATAGGTAGAGTCGTTTTTTGCTACTTCTTTTTCATAACTTTTTACTTGCTCGTAAATAGTTTTGGCAGAAATACTGCCGTTGGCCAACCAAGCCGAAAACTTAGAACTGTAATCTTCACCTACCAATCCGTTACGTGTTTTTTTATAGTAAGATAGTTTTTTACTTTCCCAAAAATAATATTGCAACCGTTTTAAAGCCTCTGTTTCTCCACCTTTATAAGGAAATGCGCTACGGTGATCTGTTTCAAAATTTTCAAAACCCAAATTGTTTAAAGAAGGCAAGTCGTTGATATTTTCTAACTTGTTTGTTGCTGAAAGCTTAGAAATATTTACTGTATTTTTTACCTTGCAGTTGCGCTCACATTTTTTTCTAAAATCGGTAAATACGTACGGTAAGGCAGCTATTGAAAATGGCAAATCGTTTGGATGAAATAAAAACTGATCGTAAGTTTCTACAAAATCAATCTTTTCTGTTTTAAGATTGTCTTTTACATTTTTTATACTTTCAGTTTCTTCGGCAGTCCATTCTTTTTGTAAATAGATGTCAGTTATATTGTATTTTCTCACAATTTCTAAAAGTGCTATTTCAGGTGATTTTTCAAAGCTGAGTAAGCTAATGTTTAAGTTTGCTAAGTTTTGTTTTAAATCTTGCACAGTTTCTAATAAAAATTTTGCCCGGTAACGTTCTGTTTTCTTAAAACCAAATTGATCTTTTGCAAACAATTTTGGGTCAAAACAATAAACACTAATAACCCGATCACAGTTTTTAACTGCATTATATAAAGAGGCATTATCAGCCACTCTTAAATCGTTTTTAAACCAAACTAAAGCAGTTTTCATTTTTATAAAATTTATAAATTTTCCTTTTTAATTGTCTTTTTATTTCTTCTACAACGTTCGCTGCAAAACTGCACTTCGTTCCAAACCTTTTCCCATTTTTTTTGCCAGGTAAAATGCCGCTCGCAAACCTTACACACTTTAGTTGGCAAATGTTTTTTTTTCGTTTTAAAAGATAGTACACAAAGTTAATGCATACTTGCTTAAAGTAGGGTTTCTAATTTTCAACTCTTTATTGATAAACATGCTTTAAGTATATTCTTTAATGGTTACCAAGACAAGTTAATATCAATGGAAGACATTAGTTCCCTTACAAAAGCAAAAGAAAGCGTTGAAAACTTGTTTTAGCTAATTACCAGCCATCTCATAAACACTTTTTCCACCAACATAAGTAGCCATCACTTTTACTTCCTTAATTTTTTATGGTTCAACCTTCATTAAATTATTGGTATGCGGATTTGAGGTAGAATTATTATTTTAAATATGTGATTAAAAACAAGCCGATTGAATTTTTTATTTTATTTGATGAAAAACGACTTCCAATTGATGTTAGTTGAGTATGCCTTTTTAGTATAAACTATCTTTTTCTACATCGTAAAATATAGGTATATTATAACTATTCAGAAGTCAGTCCATTTCATTGTCAGACGTTAGACGTCAGAAATAATTTGTGCGAAAAAGAGCGTTTTTGACTTCACTCAGCCGAACTTATCTGACGTATGACAGCGAAGCCGTCTGACTTCTGACCTCTACTGAATAGTTACGGTATATCATTAAATAATAACTATTATTTATTTTTAAGCTTATAAAAATCAATTATATGAATCACTTTTTCTAAATTGTAGTCATAAGCTTCTGAAATTTCAGTTGCGCTGTAGCCTGCTTTGTGCAATAAAATTACACTCTTTTCAATAACCTTTTCTTCACCAAGAGCAATTCCTTTTTTCATACCTTTTTGGTATAAGCTATCTTTTTCTACATCGTAAAATATTGGTATATCATTAAATAATAACTATTATTTATTTTTAAGCTTATAAAAATCAATTATATGAATCACTTTTTCTAAATTGTAGTCATAAGCTTCTGAAATTTCAGTTGCGCTGTAGCCTGCTTTGTGCAATAAAATTACACTCTTTTCAATAACCTTTTCTTCACCAAGTGCTATACCTTTTTCAATTCCTTTTTCTTCTCCAAGAGCAATTCCTTTTTTCATACCTTTTTGGTATAAGCTATCTTTTTCTACATCGTAAAATATTGGCATATCATTAATTAATTCTTCTGTTACATGTTCAAAGTTACGCAATCTTGACAATATTAACAACTGATTTATATATCGCTTTAGATCATGATCAGCAACAACAATTTGTTTTAGCTTTTTTATGATTAATCGTAATACAGATTCAATTTGACTTTCTGGATAACTTGCTAATAATGCCAATAGCACAACCTCAGGAACTTGTGCACTCAATAAGTCATCTTTCGATAACTCAAACAAATTAATTACATCGTAGCCCGTAAATATTTCATCTGTATTTAGTTTGTTGCGCGCTGTAAATTTTTGTTTGCCCACATTTACTACCAACGATTTAATGGGTAGCTTATACTTTCGATAAATTTTACTATGATATTCTTGCATCCGTTCTAACATTAGTGGGTCGTTGTTAGATTGAAATTCGATATGCAAAATAAATTTTTTACTGTCGGATTGAATAATCTCATACAAAAAATCAACTTCTCTTTCTGTAGTTTGAGGAAACTTTACTTGTAGTTTTTTGTAAGAAAGAATGGTAAAGCCAAACAATTGCTCAATTAATGGTAAAAAGATATACTCCGCATTTTCACGAAATATTCTATCATAAATATTACCTGCTCTTTTATTTTTGCTTTCTTTTGGCATCGTGTATAAAGCATCAAAACTAAGTTTTATTTTATAAAAAATAATTATCCAAGCCATATCAGCAAATTAAAGCTATTGCTTTTACAATTATTACAGTTGCAGTCAATTAAACGGAAATTAATAATCGTTTATTGATGGCGTGTTTTCTGTTATATTTGTATAAACAACACAACAATATGAAAATCATAAAAATATTCCTTGCTTCATCAAACGAGTTAAAACCAGAAAGAGAACAATTTGAAATTGAAGTAAGCCGAAAAAACAACCTTTGGAAAGAAAAAGGCATTGCGCTACAATTGGTGATTTGGGAAGATTTAACAGCAAGAATGTCCTCCACCCGTTCGCAAGATGAATACAACAAAAGAATTGAGGAAGGTGATTTGTTTGTGCTGTTGGCTTATAGCAAAGTAGGCATGTACACCGAAGAAGAATTTGAAACCGCATTCGGGGCTTTTCAAAAAACAAAAAAGCCTTTCATTTTTACCTATTTTAAAGATATTGATACTGATAAAGAAGATAGCTTAGAAGCCTTTAAAAACAAATTGGAAGACTTAGGACATTTTTACGCCACCTATTCCACTTTTGATAATTTGTGGAATCAGTTTAATAAAGAATTGGACAGATTGCTTTTGGCAGATTTTGAAGTGAATGAGATCGTACAAAATATCACCAACATTAAAAACCAATTTAATAGCAGTACTTTTGACAATACAACATTCAACTAAATTTGTTTTAGTAAAAAAATAAATAATGGAAAAAATAATTAACATTGATAAAGAAATTTTAGGTGGTACACCTGTTTTTATGGGAACAAGAGTGCCCATAAAAAATCTGTTTGACTATTTAGAAGATGGTGAACCAGTTTCTGAATTTTTAGATGATTTTCCAACTGTTAAGAAGGAACAAGCAGAAAAGGTGATAAAAATGGCGCATCAAAAGAAAGCCGAACAAATTTAAACAACACTAAAACGCCGAACAAACGTCATGCTGCGATTCATTGCGAAGCTTTGAAGGCGCAGTATCTCCCTTCAAAACTAAGGGAATATTTTTCTGAAAGTCAGGTGTTTTTATTTCAAGTAAAAGCGAGTTGGAGTTTTACTTTTCATTAGTTGCAAATATTAACAATCAATTTAATAACGGTATATTTGACCATGCAACATTCCACTAAATATGGCTGACATAAAATACCAATTTAACGATTCCACCTTTATAAATCCCACATTTAATTATGGGGATAAAAAAATAACCAAAGTACTCGGTGCGCTACCCGCAAAACCGAATCTATTTATCGGCAGGGGAAATAGTACAGCAGAAATCCACCAAAAATTAAACAACCAACAGCACAACAATTTACTACTGTTAGTTAATGGTAATGGCGGCATTGGCAAAACCACTATGGCTGCCCAGTATTATTTTGAATACTTTGAACATTACGCCCATTTAATATGGCTGGTATCAGAAAAGGGAATTAAAGAAGCCCTGGTTTCTTTGGCTTTATCGCTTAGGCTTACTTTTAATGACCAACTAAACCAGGCACAACAAATAGAAGAAATTATTAGAAATGTTTCGGAGCTGGAAAAGCCGATGTTATTGATTATTGACAATGCCAACAACCTGACCGATTTAGAGGATAATTTCCGCTTATTAAGGCAATTTCAAAATACGCACATTTTAATTACCTCCAAGGTTAATGATTACCCAAATATCGAATACTATAAAGTCAATCATCTTGATAAACAATCTGCCAATGAATTATTCAAGTATCATTTTAAGGCTTTCAAGGCAACAGAACAATCCTTATTAGATGAACTATTAGAAGCTATTGGCTACAATACTTTAGTGATAGAACTGCTTTCAAAAAATCTAAACGAATTTAATAACGATATAAAGTCCCATTATCCATTACAAAAACTATTGGAAGATATACAAGTAAAAGGGATATTGGCAATCAGTAAAAGTACTCCAGTAAATACGGATTACAAATTAGAACCGGCAACACCCGAGGCTATTATCACCACCATGTATGATGTATCGCCACTTACAGAAAATGAAAAACACATCTTATCCATTTTTGCAGTATTGCCGGCAACAGCTATTCCTTTTACTTATTTAGAACAGTTTTTACCAAGTATTGAAGCCTTAGATAGAGTATTAATTGCTTTATCTAACAAAGGTTGGATAGAGTATGATAAAACTTTTCAAAGTTTTAAAACCAACCCCATCATATCAGAAATAGCAAGAACACAGAATAAAGATAGGTTAGAGAAAGACACAGAGACATTGTTGTATTGTTTAATTAATTTATTGAAATATGAACCGGTAACTGGAAACATAGAAGGCGATTTTAAAATGATTGAAAAAATCGTTTCATATGCTGAAGCCTTTGCGAATAACTTTAAAATTTTCAACTATAGAAAATCAGTTTTACTTGAAAGACTTGGAAACTTTTACTACACTTATGGAAACTTGGACAAAGCCTTAAAGCTTTATATGGATGGTTTCGCTATAATTAAAGTACTATTTGATAACGATCCAGATAATGCTGACTATTTAAACGCTTTTGCGATTACTTGTGAAAAGTTAGGTGAAATATATACAACTCGTGGGAATTTGGAAAATGCTTTGAGATTTTTTGAAATTAGTTTTAAAATAACAAAAGTTATATGTGAAAACAATTCTAAGGATGAATATTTTAAAAAAAGCTTTGCAATTACACTCGAAAAATTAGGTGAAACACATTCTGCTATGGAGAATATGGACAAGGCTTTAAAATTTTTTAAAGACTCCACAGCGTTACTTGAAGAACTTTATAAAAGTAATCAAAACAAAACAGACTTTAAAAGTAGTTTGGCAATTGCCTACGGAAAACTTGGTGAAACGCACCTAACTCTTGATAATTTGGATAAAGCACGTAAGTTTTTTAAAAAAGTTTTAAAATTAACGAAAAAACTCTATAAAAGCGATTCTAATAATTTAGGCTTCAAAAGAGGATTGGCAATTACATATGAAGGACTTGGGCAGATATATATGAAACTTAGGGCTATGACAAAATCATTAAAATTTTTTGAATATGCTTTGAAGTTAAAATTAGAACTCTATGAAAGCCATCCCAATAATGTAGGCTTTAAAAATGGCTTGGCTATTGCTTATTTTAATTTAGGAGTTTTGTATGTTGATGATTTGAACGATACCGATAAAGGCATTGATTTGTTAAACAAGGCAAAAGCCATTTATGCAGCATTAGTAGAAAATCATCCGCAATATGCAGATTTTAAACAAAATTATGATTGGGTGTTGGATAAGATTGAAAGTATGGCTTAAGTAAGTGGTGCTAAACCAATCATCATCGCAAAATTCCGTGTAGGAAAAATGACATTTCTTGGAGAAATGTCATTTTTAAGTTTTTGTGGTTTTATTACTACGACTCATTTTTAAGCTTATAAGAATCAATTATATGAATCACTTTTTCTAAATTGTAATCATAAGCTTCTGAAATTTTAGTTGCGCTGTAGCCTGCTTTGTGCAATAAAATTACACTCTTTTCAATAACCTTTTCTTCTCCAATGGCTATCCCTTTTTCAATTCCTTTTTCTTCGCCAAGGGCAATTCCTTTTTCTTCACCAAGAGCAATTCCTTTTTTCATACCTTTTCGGTATAAGCTATCTTTTTCTACATCGTAAAATATTGGCATATCATTAATTAATTCTTCTGTTACATGTTCAAAGTTACGCAATCTTGACAATATTAACAACTGATTTATATATCGCTTTAAATCATGATCAGCAACAACAATTTGTTTTAGCTTTTTTATGATTAATTGTAATACAGATTCAATTTGACTTTCTGGATAACTAGCTAATAATGCCAATAGCACAACCTCAGGAACTTGTGCACTCAATAAGTCATCTTTCGATAACTCAAACAAATTAATTACATCGTAGCCCGTAAATATTTCATCTGTATTTAGTTTGTTGCGCGCTGTAAATTTTTGTTTGCCCACATTTACTACCAACGATTTAATGGGTAGCTTATACTTTCGATAAATTTTACTATGATATGCTTGCATCCGTTCTAACATTAGTGGGTCGTTGTTAGATTGAAATTCGATATGCAAAATAAATTTTTTACTGTCCGGTTGAATAATCTCATACAAAAAATCAACTTCTCTTTCTGTAGTTTGAGGAAACTTTACTTCTAATTTTTTATAAGAAAGAATGGTAAAGCCAAACAATTGTTCAATTAATGGTAAAAAGATATACTCCGCATTTTCACGAAATATTCTATCATAAATATTACCTGTTCTTTTATTTTTGCTTTCTTTTGGCATCGTGTATAAAGCATCAAAACTAAGTTTTATTTTATAAAAAATAATTATGCGAAGCCATTTCAGCTAATTAACATCAAAACAAAGCCTATTACTTTTACAATTGTTACATTTGTAGTAAATAAACCGAAATAAATAACTGCAATGTCGAAATTTAGAAAAGGGGTACTTTTTGGAGATGAAGTAACCGAATTGTTCAACTATGCCAACGAAAACAACTTTGCTTTACCTGCCGTAAACGTAGTAGGCACTAACTCAACCAATGCGGTGTTAGAAACTGCGGCGGCTTTAAACTCTCCAGTTATTATTCAATTTAGTAATGGCGGTGCTAGTTTTTTTGCAGGTAAAGGCCTTTCTAATGATGATCAGCAGGCAGCAATTGCCGGAGCAATTTCGGGTGCATTACATGTGCATCAAATGGCAGAACTATATGGCGTTACGGTAATTTTACATACCGACCATTGTGCCAAAAAATTATTGCCTTGGATGGAAGGAATGGTAAAAGCCAGCGAAGCGCATTTTGAAAAAAATGGCCATCCAATTTACAGTTCTCATATGATTGATTTGTCGGAAGAATCGATTGAAGAAAATTTAAAGGTATGTGAAAGCTATATGAAGCGAATGACTGCCATAGGCATTACACTTGAAATGGAATTGGGCGTTACCGGTGGTGAAGAAGATGGGGTTGACAATACAAATATTGACAACAGCGAATTGTACACCCAACCAGAAGAGGTTTGTTTAAGCTACGAACGTTTATCAAAAATTAGTGATAAGTTTTTAGTGGCAGCGGCCTTTGGCAATGTACACGGCGTTTACAAGCCAGGCAATGTGGAGTTAACACCTATCATCTTAAAAAACTCACAAGATTTTATACAGCAAAAACACCAAACTAAAAACAACCCAGTCAATTTTGTTTTTCACGGTGGTAGTGGTAGTAGCCGAGAAGAAATTAGAGAAGCCATTGAATACGGCGCAGTTAAAATGAACATTGATACCGATATGCAATGGGCTTTTTGGAATGGCCTTAGAGGGTATTATGAAGATAAAAAAGATTACTTGCAAGGCCAAATTGGTAACCCTGATGGCGATGATGTACCGAACAAAAAGTATTACGACCCCCGTAAATGGCTACGCGTTGCAGAACTAAGTTTTGTAGAACGTTTAAAGCTGGCTTTTGAAGATTTAAACTGTATAAATAGAAATGTTTAGTAACAATTTTTTTGGTAAGATGGTAGGCTTGTTGTTTTTAATATGCCTTTGCACTACAATTTATGCACAACCCGAAAGTGCTGATAGCGATTTGTATGGTGAAAACTTTAGAAGTTGGTTAAAACAAAATTGGTATGATGGTTTTGAAAAAATCAATAGAAATTCTTCGAAAGGATATACCCTTGCCCGCTTGGAAATGTATAACAATTTAGATAAAAAAGATGGTAATCTTATTTGTTTATATAGTGGTTTAGCGCAAGAAGTACCCGCTAATGGTTATCGTTCTGCTGGGCAGGCTTTGCCTTTCAACTGCGAGCATATCATACCACAATCTACCTTCGACAGTCGTGCACCAATGAAAAATGACATACATCATTTAGCACCAACTTTTGACCGTTGGAACGGCAGCCGTGGCAGTTTTCCGTTTGATGAAATTGAAGATGCCAAAACTGAAAAATGGATGTATTTGGATAATGCAATTAATTGCGACAACTCCGCACCTTGTTTGCCGCCAGACAATATTGATTTATACAGCGAAATGTTGAGCAGTAGCAGCAACAGTTTTTTTGAGCCACGTGAAGATGCAAAAGGAAATGTTGCCAGAGCGATCTTTTATTTTTTTACGGTGTACCCACAATACAACATTAGCCGCTTGGGCGATGTAAATACTTTTTACCAATGGCATTTAGATGACCCTGTTAACCAAGCAGACATCAGAAGAGATTATGATATTGCAAAATTTCAAGGTAATAAAAACCCTTATGTTACTAAACCAGATTGGGTGTATAAAGCCTTTATTGCAGATCAACCGGTTGGTATTGGCGAAACGTCAGCAACCGCACCTACAATTAACACTTTACTTTATTATAATAGTTTAGGCCAACCAATGTTGTATTTAAGTAATAATAAAAATAAGGAATTAAGTATTTCTATATTTGATATTTATGGTAAACAAATTACATCATACCAAGCAACTGCAGGGCAAACGATTTACGATATAGCCACATTAAGCAACTTAAATAATACGGGTATTTACTTTGTAAGTATTAATAATGCAACTAATAATTTCCCGGTTAAGCAACATGTTTTTTTTTATAGCGGTAGGTAACTGTGGCAGTAACTTAACATTAACATTCTATATTTAATCCATTGGCGAAAATACTACCGAAATGAAAAATAATATCATACTTTTAAAAACAATCATTTTAATTATCTTTACTATTCAATCGTGTACCAATAATAAAAGCAAAACGCAAAATGTTGAAATGGATAATCAAGTTCCCCAAACAATATTTTTGAGTTTTGAAATATCTAAAATAAATAAAATTGATGTAGCAATTAAGCTTATTGAAAAGACTGTAGTTGATGGCGCAATTAAAAAAAACAACTTAGCCATAAGCAACCCAAAAGTAGGTGATTTTAAATGTGTGGAATTAGATGAACGAAAAAATGTTATCCAAAGCTTTTGCCTAACAAATCCATTAAATAAGCGAGTTGAATATGTAAATGACGATGGCGAATTGGAAAGCAAAAATGTAACATTAGATACCACGCAACTTTTAATTAGAATGAAATTGCACCCACAAACCAAATTTATAGAATTAGAACAGGTAACAGATCAAAGCAACAAAACAAAAGCCTTAATTAATATACCAATCAATTAAACTATTATGAAATATATTCAACTCGTTTTTATACTATTTCTTTCCCACCTTATTTGTAAGGCGCAAGTTTTTGATGTTGATACCTTAAGATATTCTGGTGATATTGACAAAAAAATAAATTTAGTAATACTTGGCGATGGCTATGTAGAAAATGAAATAGGTAAATTTGTAGCTGATGCGCAATCATTTTCGAATGATATGTTTACACAAACTCCATTTAAAGAGTACGAAAATTATTTCAACACCTTTATTATAAAAGTAGTTTCTAACGAAAGCGGGGTTTCTCACCCTGGTACGGCAACTGATATTGCCGAACCAGATCATCCTGTTTTAATGGTTGATAATTATTTTGATACCACCTTTGATGCATCTGGTATTCATAGATTGGTGGCAGCAAAAAATCAATCAAAAATTTTTTCAGTTTTAGCCAACAATTTTCCATTATACGATCAGGTAATAATTTTAGCCAACTCTCCATATTATGGTGGTAGCGGTGGCTCTTTCCCAGTTGCAACAACCGATGCATCTGCCAACGAAATTGCCATACACGAATTGGGCCATTCCTTTGCCAATCTATCAGATGAATACTATGCAGGCGATGTTTTTAGTGGCGAAAGTCCAAATATGACAAGAGAATCCAATCCTGATTTGGTGAGGTGGAACAACTGGAGTGACGATTTCGGAATTGGTGCATATCAGCATTGTTGTGGCGGTCAATCTCCCTTTTGGTATCGCCCACATCAAGATTGCAAAATGAGATATTTGGGAGTTCCATTTTGTGCCGTTTGCACTCAACGTATTATTGAAGTAATTCATTCCTTAACATCACCTTTAGAGGGCTTTTCGCCTGATAATTTAGTAGCATCGCCAACTTATCCGCAGCAACTAAAATTAAAACTATCGCATCCACTATCTCACAATATATTTACAAAGTGGTCTTTAAACGAAAATACTATTGCTCGCAATAAAGATTCTGTTTTTATTGAGTATGATGATTTGCTATTTGGTGAAAATGAAGTAAACGTATACATTGAAGATAAAAGCGATTTTTTACGTATCGACGATCATCAGTTTAATCACTTTTATGAGGTTGATTGGATGATAATTAAAGATTCGATGAGCGTAACTACCGATTTTTATGTTAATCAAAACTACATAACAATTTACCCAAACCCTGTTCAAAATCAATTAACTATAAGTGGCGAACTAAGTTTGTATCAAATCGAAATTTTAAATTCCTTAGGGCAAGTTTATCAAACTATTAACCCAAATGGAAGTGTTTATACCATTAATATATTAAGCTTACCTTCTGGTTTATATTTTGTTAAGGTTTCAAATACAGATAATAATTTAGTTAAAGTTCAAAAGATTATTAAAAACTAATTTTTTAGATTAAACAGATCATTTACAAGTAAAATACTTCAATAAACAAACTGCTGCTTCGGCCTTTATCATCTACACAAGTAATTTTGTTTTTGCCAGCAATAGGTTTAAAAAAGGTGGCTTCACTTCTAACTGCCGAAGTAAAATAGCTATCATTAATATACCAATGCACTTTTGCAACGCCGGCAGCAATATGGCTTTCTAATAAAATTTCGTCATTATCATCTTTTAAAAAATAATAATCAACATTGGCTTTAGGTGAAATTATTTTTAGGCTTTCGTTAGCGTAATATCGTTCGCAAGTAGGGTTATGCATTGGTATTTTTTGATACGGTGCTTTACTACTTTCGTAAAAAGCTATTTGTGCTGGGCGGTAATTATTATAGGTTTTGGTAAGATGCTTAATTGGCGCACAATGTTTGCAATAACTTATAGTCGCTTTTGTGTTAACTGCTACATCTATTAAATGTTTGCATTGGGTTTGTTTAGTAATTAAAGGTAAATGAAAATCTAAAATTTGATGCTCACATTTTTCAGCAGGCAAATATCCAGTTTCGCTGCACACCCAAGTATGTTTTAACTCGGCTGGTGGAAAGTTCCACGCTCCGTTGTTTTTAGAAATTTGTTGAAATACACTAAACAATAATGGCGTTGCCATATCCGATCCTGTTAGTTCTGGCACTCCTTTTCCAGAAAAATTGCCTACCCAAACACCAACTGTATAGTGGTTATTATAACCAACACTCCACGCATCTTTACGGCCATAAGAAGTACCCGTTTTCCAAGCAATGTTTGGCAAGTTGGCAATATTGCCGAGGTTGTTGCTAAAATCGGGACGGTTTAAATTTTGCAAAACATCGGTAACTAAGTACGCTGCAGATTTACTAACTATTGGTATTGCCGGTGTTGTTGCTGACGCATCTTTTAAAAACCTTAACCCACGGTATTGGCCTTTATTGGCAAATGTACTATACATAGCTGTTAGCTCAGAAAGGCGCACACCACAACCCCCCAAGGCTAACGAAAGCCCCAATTTTTTTTCATCTTTTACAATTTGCTTAAACTGCATTTTACCCAAACGCGCTATTAAAGTTGGTACACCAATATTGTTTAACACTTTTACCGCAGGCACATTTAACGATTGTTGTAATGCCTGTTCAACGGTAACCATTCCGCTATAAGTGTCGCTGTAATTAGTAGGGCTGTAACCCGAAAAATCAACTGGCAAATCTTCTACTTTTAGTTTTGGTGTAATGGTGCCTTCATCAAAACCTAATGCATAAATTAAAGGTTTTAAAGTGCTGCCCGGTGAACGGATGGCCTCAATTCCGTTTACCTGTCCGCCATCTTCCTTGTTATAAAAATCTGCACTAGCCACATAAGCCAGCACTTCGTTAGTAACATTATCAACAACCAAAACTGCTGCGTTTTTAATGTTATAATTTTTAAGTTTACGGGCGTAGCTTTTTACAATATCTTCTACATTACTTTGTAAGGCTGTATTTAAAGTGCTTTTTATATGATGGGTATTCGATTGTTCGTTTAATAATTTTTGTGCTAAGTGTGGTGCTTTTTTAGGAATAGGATAACGATGTGCCAAAAAGGATTCTTCCAAAGCATCTGCAATAAATGTATTATCAAACAACGCATCTTGCTTAAAACGTTGTAACCATTTGTTGCGCTCTTGTATTAGTAAATCGTCATTTTTGCCAGGCCGTAAACTTGTTGGCCGGTTAGGTATAATAGATAGTGTAGTAATTTCTGCCAAACTTAAATGATTAGGTGCTTTGTTGCAGTAAATTAATGCTGCTGCTTTTACGCCTTCAATATTGCCACCATAAGGCACCAAGTTTAGGTAGAGTTGTAAAATCTCATCTTTAGTAAAAGCCATTTCTAATTGAGTGGCTTTAAAAATTTCTATCAATTTATTTTTGTAGGTACGTGGTTTTGGTTTAAGTAAGCGAGCCACTTGCATAGTTATGGTAGATGCGCCGCTGGTACGTTTATCGTAAATTAAGTTTTTGAAAATTGCCCGCACAATAGCAAATGGGTTTACCCCAAAGTGCCAATAAAAGTATTTATCTTCTTTATGTACAATGGCTTTTTTCAAGGTTGAAGAGATTTCGTGCAACTCAGTTTTCATTCGCCATTTATCATCGTTTGATAAATAGGCGTGTATTATTTCGTCATCTTTATCAGTTATTATAGTAGCATAATCAACATTTATTGTTAGCGGGTAAACCTTGTTTATCACCCAGAAACCAATTACCGCCATTAGCAATAAAATGGCAAACAATTTGAAGATATGGCGCACATTGATTTTCAATATTAACTTAACGGACCAGCAAGCTTATAAATTTTGGTGATTACTTGTTAAAATAGGATAAATTTATGGTGCACCTTTTTAATATAGCAACCATAAAGAGAATTTACTTTTTACAGAATGAGCACCTTAAAAAGTGATATAGAACAAGAACTGATTACTTAACCTACTCCAACTTAAATCTAACTGGTAAAGTATAATAAGTTTTAGCAGGAAGTGCATCTTTATTCTATTTGCTAAAATAAATGCAAAACATTACATTTGTACAACTTCAAAATATTATTATGCAATACTTAAAAACAATTTTTTGTCAAAAAATTTTCCGCTTCTTATTAGTTGCTCTTTCACTTTTGTTGTTTACAAACATATATTCTCAGCATTATTGTGGCACAGAAACTTCAAATAAAGAAATTTCCCAAAACGATATACATTACTCTTACAGTAATAAACAAAGCTGGAAAAATAAACGATCTCAATTTACAATTAAGTTAAACATAAATATTTTACAAGGTTCAAATTCCGATTCTCCAGAGTTAACTATTGAAAAAATTAACTATGCAGTAAATGAATTAAATCAATATTTTTCTCCAATAGGCATTTATTTTGCAACCTGTGAAGCACCTACGATACACCATGTTAATCGATCATTAATCGATTCAACTGTTGTTCAAGAACTTGTTAAACCTTCGGATAAATTCGGTTATATAAATATTTATTTTGCAGATTACATAATACACGATACTAGTGGTTCCGTTTGTGGCTATGCATACTATCCAAGAGAATATTCGCCTTTGCAAGATATAAAATGTAGGGTTTTAATTGATAATCAATGTTTCGGTAATAAAATTCTTGCTCACGAGTTTGGGCATTTGTTTGGTCTGATGCACACCCATGGTTCTTCTAATAAATACACTACAGGCGAGTGGGTAAACGGCTGTAATTGCAAAAATGAAGGTGATTACATTTGCGATACACCAGCAGACCCTAATCTATCCAATAAAGTGGCCAATTGTAAATATACTGGTGATGAAATAGATGATTTTGGAGATATTTATAAACCTTCAGTCGGAAACATTATGTCATACTCTAACTGTAAAAACGAGTTTACATCAAAACAATATGAGCGAATGTTAGATAATTTTCATTATTACTGGAAAGGTATCTTGGCGGTTAATCTTTTTAATGAGAAGGATTCTTTACGAAGCACAATTCCAACATATGTTCATATTGATGATTCACCGATTTTATTAAACAATTACGAATATATAATTAATGGACCAGGTGTTGAACAAAATTTTTTTGATCCTAAAAAAGCTGGCGTTGGAAATCATACACTAAATTATGATATATCAGAAAATATTGTAGTATCAAATTTTATTATACCTGAATTCATTGAAGAAATTTATCCAGAAGATACACTATGGCAATCATTTAAAACTAATCACACAGGTTACCTCAACGGATTACAACTTGCTATTTATCCTATTTCTAATAAAGAGAAAAATATAAATTTTGAACTATCATTGTATGAAGGCAAAGGTATAAAAGGGAAATTTTTACATCAAGAAAATATAAGCTTGCCTTCAATAGTTATAGAAGATCCTTATGAATATTCAATGTATTCATACATATTTAAAGATCATTTATCACATTTTGCAGACATTCCATTACCAATGTTATTTGCAGACAAAAACAAACTGTATACAATGCAAATTAAATCTTCCGACTCTTATTATGCTGGTTTTCAGTACAACCGCGTAAAAAACAATGATACTGTTCCTACTTTTTCTTCATTTGGATACGAAAATAGCCTCAACACTTTTTCTTACCAATCTGCCGATACAATTTATAATAGAGACACTACTTACTATTGGCCTTCTGATACTATTATAAGAGAAGAGCGCACTTACATTTGGTATCCAAACCTAACAGGTATAGATAGTAGTTGTTTTTCCCTATTAGTTGATACTACTTTTTGGCCTTCTGATACTATTTTGCCGTTTAGTGATACTATCCAGTATGAGGCAGATACAATCTACCGTGAGGCAACCACTATCATAAAAGAACAACCAATTGGCTTTTCAACTTTCATAACCTTGAATGATCAAAATGATTGCTGGAGCAATTTTGTGAAAGAGGTACAAGTATATGATGATTACGTAAAAGTACTTCTCAATCCAGCTAAGTATAATTTAAATATATTTTTCATAAATGATGATAATTTAACCCCTTTAGCAATTGAAGTGTATAGTTTAGATGGGAAAAGGCTTTACAGAGAATCAATATCTTCTTTTTCGAGCCTACATTCAATACCTGTTAATAATTTTGAAAAGGGTTTATATTTGGTCTCTGTTATTTATGAAGAAGAAGTCTTTAGTCAAAAATTTCTAAAAAACTAAAGTGTTAAAGTTTTGAGTTATTTGAAATTAGCTGTCTTAGGAATGCTACAAAAATAAATTTACCATCTGACTTTGCCATTTTCCGATATACTTCGTTGAAAAGCCTTGTCTTAACCCCACTAAGCCTTCGTTTTTCAACTCATCTATCAAAAAAATGGCTTCATCATAGTTGGTCAATTTATTTTCTCCACATTCCTTAATTAATTCTATACATACTAACTTTTTTTTCAAATATCATAAAAATACTCCACCTAACAATTCAACGCGCCACAAATACTAATCACTTGGCCGCTAATGTAAGCCGCTTCGTCAGAAGCTAAAAATGCTGTTAAGTTGGCTACATCTTCACCCGTACCAAAACGTTTTAACGGAATATTGCTTATGTATTTGTCTTTTACTTTTTCGTCTAATTCGTCTGTCATTTCGGTAGCAATAAAACCTGGGGCAACAGCATTACAACGTATGTTTCTTGAGCCCAACTCTTGCGCCAAACTTTTACTAAAACCAATAATGCCAGCTTTCGAAGCCGCATAATTAGTTTGTCCGCCGTTGCCACGAATCCCTACAATAGAACTCATATTAATAATGGCGCCGTTGCGTTGTTTCATCATCGGTTTAATAACACATTTACTTAGGTTAAACACCGATTTTAAATTGTTGCTCATTACATCATCCCAATTGGCTTCGCTCATACGCATTAACAACCCATCGCGGGTAATTCCAGCATTGTTTATCAATACATCAATGTTAGTAAAATCGGCTAATACATTTTCTACCAATTGCTCACAAGCTTCCATATTAGCAGCGTCAGACTGATAGGCTTTTAAAATTACCTCATCTGTTTTTAGTTCCTTAATTAGTTCATCAGCTTTTGTTGAGGAAGAAAAATAGGTAAAAGCTACATTAGCACCACAATCCACCAGTTTTTTCACAATTGCAGCACCAATTCCTCTGCTTCCACCAGTTAGTAAAATGTTTTTATTTTTAAGATTTTGCATCAGCAAGTATTTAAAATTTACGTTATCTTTATAATAGATTATTTTATAAAATTTTTTATGATGACGACCAATAATATAAAATTCTCTCCTAAAACACCATGCGGGTTCACTTGGTAATTGAAAATTAAAACATCTAACTTATGGCTGTCGGTTTGCTGAGTTTAATGCTTCGAAATCCCGCACGTCGTTTAGCCTAACGTTATTGAACCCGGCTGAGGTTAGATACCGATAGCTATCGGTATAGCACCGATAGGAGTGGTTATGCTGCCTGAAGCGTTGGCTTTTGTGCGTTGGCAAGGCAGCATTTGAACGGAATACCGATAGCTATCGGTAGGGAGTCTGTTTCTAAATAACTTTATCGTTTCGCTTTTTAAAAAAAAGTCCAATTATATTACTGCCAGATTAATAAGGGCGAAATCGTTTTACAATTATGTTTTCTGAAACAATGATCTGCAATAAGTTAATATGCTTTGATTGCTTTATGTTTGGTTTATGTAGGTGTTTCATTATAAAATAAAAAAAATGTTGAAGTGTCTTGTCCTAAAAATAGATTTAAAGCGTGTTTTTTCCATAAATTTTGGGCTGAAATATTTTCATTATAATGTATTTAACTTGAAGTTTAAAGAGCAGAAAAAAAATGAAAATTTGGTCTTTAAATTTTTAAAATAGCCAAGTTAGTTTATTTGGGATGTAGATATTCTATTATATTTTTAGGCGCAAAAACGTAGCATAGCAGTAGACGCTTTAAGGCTTTTACAACACAGCAATAAGCCAAAACAACAAGTCTAAATCAAAAAATTATTGTTTACCTGTTGCTTAGTTTTAAATATATAAAAGTTAAGTGTTGGTAATGAGGTGGATTTCTATTTTGAAAAACCAATGTGGCGAAGTAATTTCGCCTTTATGGAATTTGCTAATAAACGGATTTTACTAAAGCTAAGTGGCGAATCGTTAATGGGTTCTCAGCAGTATGGTATTGATCCGGAAGCTGCTAAAAGTTACGCCAAAGAAATAAAATCTGTTGTAGATCAAAATTTTGAACTGGCTATTGTAATTGGTGGTGGTAATATTTTTAGAGGCTTAAATGCTGAAAAAAGTGGTATTGACCGAGTACAAGGCGACTATATGGGCATGTTGGCAACTATTATTAATGGCTTGGCACTTCAAAATGCAATTGAACTTTTGGGCATACCAACTCGCTTAATGACGGCCATTGAAATGAACAAAGTTTCGGAACCATACATAAGGCGTAAAGCAATGCGACATTTGCAAAAAGGCAGAGTTGTAATTTTTGGTGCTGGTACAGGAAATCCATATTTTACAACCGATACGGCTGCTGCACTAAGAGCTATAGAAATAAATGCAGATGTTATTTTAAAAGGTACAAGAGTAGATGGCGTTTATACAGCCGACCCAGAGTTAGACCCAACTGCTGTAAAATATGAACAACTCACTTTTCAAACGGCTATTGATAAAAATTTGCAGGTGATGGATTTAACAGCCTTTACTATGTGTAAAGAAAACAAAATACCTGTTATGGTTTTTGATATAAACGTACCAGAAAACCTGCTTAAAATTGTAAAAGGCGAAAAAATAGGTACTTTAGTACAATAAAATAATACAACTATGACAGAAGAAGTTAAAATGGTATTCGATTTATTGGAAGATAGTTTAAAAAAATCAATAGATCATTTAGGTGATGCACTTTCGAAAATAAGAACCGGTAAAGCCACACCAGCAATGTTTAGCAATGTATATGCCGAATATTATGGATCGAGAACGCCCTTAAACCAAATGGCCAGCATTAATACAATGGATGCCAAAACTATTTTAATTAAACCATTTGATAAAAGTGCTTTAGTTGAAATTGAAAAAGGCATCTTTTCTGCTAACCTTGGCGTAACTCCGCAAAATGATGGAGAAACCATTATTATAAATATACCGCCATTAACCGAAGAACGTAGAAAAGAATACGTAAAAAAAGCAAAGGCAGAAGGAGAAGATACTAAAGTTGGTATGCGTAATGCCCGCCGTGATGCTTTAGATGAAATTAAAAAATTAGAGAAAGACGAAATTACCGAAGACTTGGCCAAACAAGCCAGCGAAAAGGTAGATGAAATTGCCAAAAGATATGGTAGCAAAGTAGATAAACTGATAAAAGCTAAAGAAGATGAAATTATGAAGATTTAATATATTCGCTTCCTATTCATCAAAAAACAATAAATGAGCCTTTCAAAAACATTTGGTAGTGCAGTATTTGGTATTAATGCTACCACTATTGAAATTGAAGTAGATATTAGCAAAGGCAATAAATACTTTTTAGTTGGCCTGCCCGATTTGGCGGTTAAGGAAGGCTACGAGCGTGTACAAGCTGCATTGGTAAATAATGGTTACCGTATGCCACGCATTAAAATTGTGGTTAACATGGCACCTGCCGATATTAGAAAAGAAGGGTCGGCCTACGATTTACCAATTGCTATTGGCATTATGGCAGCAAGTAAGCAAATACATTGCGATAATTTAGCCGATTATTTAATAATGGGAGAGTTGGCTTTAGATGGTGCAATACGCCCAATTAAAGGAGGTTTACCAATTGCCATACAAGCTCGTAAAGAAAATTTTAAAGGCATTTTTATACCAAAAGAAAATGCAAGAGAAGCTGCCATTGTAAATGATTTAAATGTTTATGGCGTAAAACATATTAATGAAGTGGTGGAGTTTTTGAATGATGTAAATAAAATAAAACCAACTACCATTGATACTCGTGAAGAATTTGAATATAATGTAAAGCAGAGCTTGGTAGATTTTGCCGATGTAAAAGGTCAATATAATATTAAACGATCGTTAGAAATTGCAGCAGCAGGCGGACATAATGTTATTTTAATAGGTCCACCAGGCGCAGGTAAAACCATGTTGGCTAAACGTTTGCCCACCATTTTACCTCCAATGAATTTATATGAAGCCTTAGAAACAACCAAAATTCATTCGGTAGCAGGTAAGTTAAGCGCCGCCAGTTCATTAATTGCAAATAGACAATTTCGTTCGCCACATCACACAATTTCTGATGTGGCTTTAGTAGGCGGTGGTAACCACCCACAGCCGGGCGAAATTTCTTTAGCGCATAATGGGGTTTTGTTTTTAGATGAGTTGCCAGAGTTTAAGCGAACCGTTTTAGAAGTGTTGCGCCAACCCATGGAAGAGCGGCGCATTACTATTTCCAGAGCAAAATTTACGGTGGACTATCCTGCCAGTTTTATGTTAGTGGCCAGTATGAACCCTTGCCCTTGCGGTTATTATAACCACCCAGAAAAAGAATGTGTTTGTGCCCCAGGCATAGTACAAAAATATTTAAACAAAATAAGTGGGCCATTGTTAGATCGTATTGATTTACACGTAGAAGTGATTCCAATTTCGTTTGATGAGCTGAGTTCTACTAAAAAATCGGAATCAAGTGAATTGATTAGAGAACGTGTAATAGCCGCCAGTAAAATACAAGAAGAACGCTTTAAAGACACCGCAAACCTTTTTAGTAATGCACAAATGCCCGGCAATATGGTTCGTAAAATTTGTGTTATTAATCAGGCTGGTACAACCTTGCTTAAAGCAGCCATGGAAAAACTGGGGCTTTCTGCACGTGCCTACGATAGAATTTTAAAAGTAAGCCGAACCATTGCCGATTTAGCCAACAGCGAAACCATTCTGGTAGAGCATTTAGCAGAAGCCATTAATTTTAGAAGCCTGGACAGAGAAAGCTGGGCAGCTTAGTTTTTTTATGTTGCATATTTTGTAAATGAAATTTCTCGTAGAAGTATCAATAATGTTTTTTTCATTTATCTTTTAACTAAACCATACTTTAAAATACAATAAATAGCTCTAAAGCCATCTTTATAACCTATTTTTTTACCTTCATCATAAGTGCGGCCATAATAAGAAATGCCAACTTCGTAAATTTTAATTTTTGGAATGCGTGATAATTTAATAGTTACTTCTGGTTCAAAACCAAAACGGTTTTCTTTTAAGTTGATGGATTTTATAATATCTGCCTTAAACAATTTATAGCAAGTTTCCATATCGGTTAGGTTTAAGTTAGTAACCATATTACACAAAAAGGTAAGCAACTTATTTCCTATTGAATGCCAAAAAAATAAAATACGATGTGGATTGCCGCCCATAAAACGCGAACCATAAACAACATCTGCATTGGCATCAATAATTGGCCTTAGCAATAAATTATATTCGCTGGGGTCGTATTCTAAATCTGCATCTTGAATAATAATTAAATCACCAGTTGCGTTTTTTATGCCAGTACGCAAAGCTGCGCCTTTCCCTTTATTTGTTTCGTGCTTAAATAATTTAATATTTAACTCTTTATTTTCATCAATATATTTTTCTATAACTTTAATCGTATTATCGGTTGAAAAGTCATCAACTAAAATTAGTTGTTTATTAATATTGTTGATTAAAGTAACATTTTTTATTTTGTTTAAAATTAAATGTACTGTATTGGCTTCGTTAAAAACAGGTATTATAATTGATAGCGTTTGAAACAATATTGTATTTTTTTATTAGCAAAAATAATATTAATTTAACACAATACTCCATGTATTTTAATATGCCAAAAAAAATAATAATTACGCTGTTTGCACTTTTCGTCTACTTAGCATTTTCCTTGTTTTATTATGAAAGATGGAAAGTTGAAATTTTAGGAGGAGGTGATACATTTGGCTATTATTTATATTTACCTGCAATTTTTATTCATAATGATTTAAGTAATATTAAAAACACCTTAGCGGCAAAAGATAAATACCAATATCAAACACGAGCGAATAAAAATAGCGAATTAGGAATTTATGAATTACATCAATATAAAAATGGAAACCAAATAAATAAATATACCTGTGGTGTTGCATTGTTGCAAAGCCCGTTCTTTTTTGTTGCGCATATTATTGCAAACAATAACTCTACTTATGAAGCTGATGGGTTCTCTGAAGTATATAGATTTTTTATACTTTTTTCTGGTTTGTTTTATACCTGGTTAGCATTAATAATTTTAGCAATAGTGCTGTCCAGAATTTTTGAAGATAAAATTGTTATTACTTGTTTGATAATTGTTGCGCTTGCAACAAATTTGTATTTCTTTTCAGTTTTTTTGAGCAGTATGTCTCACGCATATTTGTTCTTTTTATATGCCTTGTTAATTTACGCCACACAAAATTTTTACACCACCAATAAAATTAAAGATGCATTTTTAATTGGCTTTAGTTGTGGGTTTATTACTTTAATACGACCAACAGAAATCATATGTATCTTAATTCCTATTTTTTATGGTATAGCTTCAATTACCGGAATTAAAAATAGAATTCTTTCTTTGTTCAAAAACCCTAAATTTTATTTTGCCATTATTATCGCTATTTGTATCGGTTTTATTCAGTTATATTATTGGAAATCATTAACAGGTAATTGGTTGCATTACAGTTATAATAATGAAGGGTTTAACTTTTTAAAACCTAAAATTAAACAAGGCTTATTTTATTTTAAAAACGGTTGGTTGGCATATACTCCAATAATGTATTTTGCATTATTTGGAATATATTTTATGAGAAAAGATAAAAAATTTTTGTTGCCAATTTTATTGTTTATTCCACTTCATATTTATGTAATTTATAGTTGGCATTGTTGGAATTATATAAACGGTTTTGGCAGTAGGCCAATGGTAGAAACTTATGCCTTATTAAGCATTCCACTTGGTTTTTCTTTAAAAGAAATATTTGCCACCAGATATTTTAAATATTTGTGCTTTGCAGTTATGCTTTTGTTTTTCTCCTTAAATCAGTTTAACACCTATCAATTTTCAAAAGGACTTTTATGGAGTGAAGAAGCAAATTTCAATTTTTACAAAACTATATTTTTTAAAACAAAGCTAAATAGAAATCATTCTGTAGTGTATGATTCTGGAGTTATTCAACCTAATGAAGAAAAACTTAAACAGCAGTTTACTATAGTTGAACAAAATTTTAAATTTAATAACGAAGGTTTAAACATTTTAAAAAAGAATGAAAACGATAATTTTTTAAGATTGGCGGGTAACAGTAAAACGTACATAATTTATGAAAATGAAGTTGAAAACCTAAAAGAAAATTTTTGGATAAAAGTTTCTTTTGATGCAAGAAGCAAAAAAGCTTATGGCGCACTTTGGGATAGAAGTTATTTGCAAGTGTCACTTTTAAACAACAAAAAAACGTATGGATGGAAAAGCATTAGAATTGAAAATAAAATACAAAATAATACGGGTAATATTTTTGGAGGAACATCAAACGTTTGGGATAATGTGCAATTTTTTTATAAAGTATCTAAAAAGTATAAGCCGACCGATATTTTAAAAATTACAGTTGATAGCAATAATGTAAGTGAATTAGACATTGACAATGTTAAGGTTGAGGTGTTTATTCCTAATTAAATTTTTCATTTTTTAAACACTTACCAATAGTAATAACTAATGCGCCAACCACGATTTGTAGTATTTTCCATCATCAATTTGAAGGGCAGCTTCGGTAAGTTGCAAAGGTTTAAAAGTGTCTATCATTACAGCTAATTCTCTGGTTTCTGTTTTACCAATGCTGGCTTCATAAGTGCCAGGGTGCGGCCCGTGCGGTATACCTCCAGGATGTAAAGAAATATGCCCTGGCGCAATATTGGTGCGGCTCATAAAATCACCATCAACGTAATAAAGCATTTCATCAGAATCGATGTTAGAATGGTTGTAAGGTGCAGGTATTGATTTTGGATGATAATCGTACAAACGTGGGCAGAAACTGCATATTACAAAAGCGCTGGTTTCAAAAGTTTGGTGTACTGGTGGTGGCTGATGTACACGGCCTGTAATAGGTTCAAAATTATGTATTGAAAAACCATAGGGAAAGTTATAACCATCCCAACCAACAACATCAAAAGGGTGGCTGGCATAAACCAAACTGTGCAACATACCTTGCTTTTTTATTTTTATGATAAAGTCGCCTTCTTCATCGTGGGTTTCTAAAGCTTCGGGTAAAATATAATCGCGCTCGCAAAAGGGCGAATGTTCTAACAATTGCCCAAACCAGTTACGGTATCTTTTTGGGGTATAGATGGGATGAAAAGATTCCGCATATAAAATACGGTTGTCGGTACTGTCAAATTCTATTTGGTAAATCATACCTCTTGGAATAATAAGATAGTCGCCATATTGAAATTTAATATTACCAAGTAGTGTTTTTAAAGTACCCGTGCCTTTATGTATAAACAACATTTCGTCAGCATCGGCATTTTTGTAAAAATAATTGGTCATAGATTGCTGAGGAGCTGCCAAACCAATATGCACATCATTGTTTACCATTAGGGTTTTACGGGCATCTAAAAAATCGGCTTCTGGTGCAACATCAAAACCAATTAATTTGCGGGCTGTCATGTTTTTAGCTACGGCAACTTTTGGGCTAACATCTTTTGCTTCTGCTATTTCTTTAACCATAGTTGGCCTGTGAATATGGTATAACAATGATGACATGCCATCAAACCCAATTGTACCAAACAATTGCTCGTAGTGCAAGCCGCCATTTGGTTTTTCAAAAATTGTATGACGTTTGTTGGGTATTTTTCCTAATTTATGATAAACTGGCATCGCTAAATTTTTTTATATCATTAAGTAAATATTTTTTTTTTGGATGCCAAGTTTTTATTTAAACATTACTAATTTTAAATTGCAGCATTTAAATAATTTAATATAAAGGTAATGCTATTGTAACCATTTTTAAAAGCTTTTTACATAATGATACAGGTAAACATTTACGTTTTTATACCCGAAGCCAAAAGGCCTCGGGCAGTTTAAAATTTTCATCATTTAAAATAGCTTACTTTTTAGCAAATTACAATGTTCCTCTTAATTCTTGCTCACGTTCAATAGCTTCAAACAAAGCTTTAAAGTTGCCTTTACCAAAAGATTGTGCACCTTTACGTTGAATTATTTCAAAAAACATAGTTGGCCTTGGCTCTATTGGTTTGGTAAAAATTTGCAACAAATAACCTTCATCATCTCTATCTACCAAAATACCCAATTCTTTTAAAGGCGCAATATCTTCATCAATTTTACCCACTCTATCTAACACAACATCGTAATAAGTTATTGGTACTTGAAGAAATTCAATACCGCGGCTTTTTAACTCTCTAACGGTTTTTATAATGTCATCAGTAGCTACGGCAATGTGCTGCACACCTTCTCCTTCATAAAATTCTAAATATTCATCTACTTGCGATTTTTTTAAACCAGCCGCCGGCTCGTTGATTGGAAATTTAATACGACCATTACCATTGGTCATTACTTTACTCATTAAAGCCGTGTATTCTGTTGAAATATCCTTATCATCAAAAGATAAAATATTTACAAAACCCATTACCTTTTCGTAAAAATTTACCCAATGATCCATTTGACCCAAATCTACATTGCCTACCATGTGGTCTACATATTTTAAACCAACAGGCGCAGGGTTAAAATCAGGCGTTTCCCATTTTATATAACCTGGCAAAAATACTCCATCGTATTCTTTTCGCTCTACAAAAACATGTACGGTTTCGCCATAAGTATAAATGCCCGATCGTACTACTTTACCAAATTCATCAGTTTCGGTTTGCGGTTCTAAATAACTTTTTGCTCCGCGTTTCATAGCTGCGTTGTAAGCATAAGTTGCATCATCTACCCAAAGGGCAATTACTTTTATACCATCGCCGTGTTTATCAATATGGCGACCAATTTCTGTACCGCTTTTTAAAGGAGAGGTTAATACCAACCGTATTTTATCTTGTATTACTACATAACTTTCTTTGTCTTTTAAACCAGTTGTTAAACCAGCATAAGCTAAAGATTGGAAGCCAAAAGCCGCTTTGTAAAAATGTGCTGCCTGCTTGGCATTGCTAACATACAACTCTAAATAATCGGTGCCATTAAGCGGCATAAAGTCGTCTGCCGACTCGTAAATTTTTGGTAAATCTAAAGTGCTTGTATTATTCATATTTTTTTATTTAATTTATTGCTATAACAACAAATATACCATAAAAGAACAACTTTCGTTTTTAAACTATATTAGCAACTATTGAGAAGTCAGACCATTTCATTGTCACACCTTAGACATCATACAAAATTTGGGCGAAAAGAGCGTTTTTGACTTCACTCAGCCGAATTTATTTGATGTCTGACAGCGAAGCGGTCTGACTTCTAATCTTTACTAAATAGTTACCTATATTATATTAAAGATTTGCTTTTGCTACCTGATATACGCCTGCCGAGCTATTACCGTGAACAAAGGCCACAATACTTAACTTGGTGGTATTCCATTCTGCTGGTAATTCGGCAAGTTGGTAATTTTTATTAAATGTGTTTTGGTTAGATGCGTTAGTTGCAATTAATTCGCCATTAAAAGCAGTTAACATAGTTCTAAAAACATGCTGATGCACATAATCATTTACCCGAACGCTGTTTACATTTTGTGAACCAACAATATCATCTTCTAAAACCATAACAGAAAGTTTAAGATCACCTAATACATTTTGTAAAAGGTTTATATTACAACTAACGTCAATAATATTATTGTTAAAAGTGGTATTAAGATCAATATTTACTAAAGGTGCTTCGGCTAATTCTTTGTTAATAAAATCGCTCCAAAAAGTTTTGGTAACAATTGGGTTTAAGGCATCATCAAATATTTTACGGTTTATTGATGCCGAAGGATAAGCAGTTGCTTTACCCAACAAATTTTCAATTTTATCGCCTTGCGTAGTTCTAAAATCCATTTCGCCAGCGTACGGCAATGCAAAAGCGCCACTACTGTGTATAGAAACAATAATTACCCTGTTGCCAGATTCATTGGCTAATTGTTCTGCTAACTCCGCTCCGGCAGGGCAATTGGCACAACGCACACCAGTAAATTCTTCTAACAAAATAGTTCGTTGTATTTCATTATTTGTTGCGGTATCAATTGGAGTAACCGTTTCAGTTTCAAAGTTAATGGCTGGACCAATTTCTTCACAAGCAGTAAAGAGAAAGAAAAATGAAATGAAGTAAAAAATACTGGTTCTAAAATAAAACAACTTGTTCATAAGTCTATTTGATGTTAATCTGTTTTTCGAAGAATTATTGCAAGTTCAAAACTTGAAATTAAGTAAAATATTGTTTTTTGAAATGATTTGTATCTATTTCAATACTTTTGTAGCAAAATGAAAGCAATCAAACGCAATAAATTTTTAAATAACTAATGATAACTTCAAAAGAAGAAATGGCACGCTTATTACAAAGTAGCGGAAACCTTTATGCTGATGAAACTTTTATAACTGGCACATCTTTAAATGATATTGACAATCAATTGTTTGAAAAATTTATTAATATAAAGCACAAAAAGCCACTAACCGATTTAGGTGTTTCGAAAGCAACACTTTTAGAAAATATGGGCATGCTTAAAAACGGAAATCTGACGCTGGGTTGTTTGCTTTTGTTTGGAAAAAATCCGCAGCAATTTAAACCTACCTTAACAGTTCATTGCATTGCTTTTAAAGGTACAGAAATACCTACTGCCACATATAGAAGTAAAAAAGATCCTTTTACTGGCAATCTAAAATCATTATATGAGCAATCTTTAGCATTTATAATTCAAAACTTAAATGAAGTTCAAATAGAAAAAGGATTTAACAGCAGGCCAAAACTGGAAATTCCAATTGAAACTATTGATGAGTTACTCGTAAATGCCTTAGTTCATAGAGATTACTTTACGCTGTCTTCAATTAAAGTTTTTGTTTTTAACAATCGTGTAGAAATAATTAGTCCAGGCAAATTACCAAATACGCTTACAGTTGCACATATTAAATTGGGTACTTCAATTGCCAGAAATCCAATATTATACTCTAACGCAAGATATTTATTGCCTTTTGAGGGAGTTGGCAGCGGCATTTTAAGAGCATTAGAAAAATATCCAGATTTAGAATTAATAAATGATACCGAGAGAGAATTATTTATATCAAAAATTAAAAGAAGCACCAGAGCATTATAAACCTACTGATTCAACAACTGAATTAAAGTAACGGCAATTTCATCAACCCGGTTGGCAGAGTTAGATAATACTACCACACCAGTTTGGCTTTCTTCTATAAAAGCAATGTAAGCTCTGTAACCAGCAGTACCACCATTATAAATATAAACAGGCGGCAGGCGTTTGCCACGGTCAATATAATTCCAGGCATAGGTAATATAAGTGTGTTTTAAATTGGTTTTTTGTTGCGGTTCTAAACATTTTTGTAAAGATGCAGCAATACTATTTGCTGGTCCATTTTGCAATTGCTTTTTAAGTAGCTCCATTAAATCTTCTGCGCAAGAATACAAACCACTACTGGCTTCCATAGCCGATTTATAAGTGTAGTTTTCGGTTGGCGTACCTTTAAAACTGTGTGGTTTTGCCAAGTTGGCCTTTTTATTTTCTGGCACACAAAAAAAAGTGTTGTTAAGTTTTAAGGGTTTTATAACATGCTGATTTAAGAGTTTTTTATAAGAAGCATTACCAGCGTTTTGAAGGGCTAAACCTAAAACACCATAACCTAAATTACTATATTTAAAACCTTGTTTCTTTTTATGTTTTATGGGTTTAAAAACATCTAAATATTCTAATAAATGCTGATTGCCGTAGTTTTTGTATGGGTTGTTATTATTGCCGCCAGTTAAACTTAAGTTAAAGGGCTTGCGCGGTAATTGTGCCGTATGTAGCAACAAATTAGTTAGTGTTATTTTTTTAAGATGTTCATTAGTTAAGCTATCTGGTAAATGATGGGTAATAATATCGTTTAAGTTTAATTTATTTTTTCGTTCTAACTCTAAAGCTAGCAAAGCGGTAAATGGTTTTGTTAGTGAACCAATTTCGAACAAGGTATTTTTATTGGGCTTTTCTGTGCCATTTACTTCAGTTAAGCCGTAGCTTAAATAAGCGGTGCTGGTATCGTTAAGCAAGCCAATAACTAAGCCCACATTGCCTGGTTCGTTCAAATAGCTGGCAACTATTTCGTTAACTACATTTTTTAGGCTTTCGTCTTTTTCAGCTTGTTGTTTTTGTTTTCTTTTAGATGATTCCTTATCGTCCAAAAAATTGTTGGCTGATACAAAAGCACTTGCTTGAAAAGAAATAAATAATAACCCGATAAGAAACTGAAATTTCATTACCCTACTTAGACTTTAAAAATAAATTAAGTTGCTACATCGTAATCACGTAAAGCATTATTTAAAGATGTTTTTTTATCTGTAGATGCTTTGCGCTTACCAATTATTAACGCACAATTTACTTGATAGTTGCCTGCCGGAAAGCTTTTAGTATAACTGCCAGGTATTACTACCGAACGCTCGGGCACTTCGCCCTGGTAAGTTACCGGTTTGCTACCCGAAACATCAATTATTTTGGTAGATTGTGTAATGGTAACGTTGGCACCTAAAACAGCTTCGCTTTTAATTATTACGCCTTCTACTACAATACATCTTGAACCAATAAAGCAATCGTCTTCAATAATTACGGGGCTGGCTTGTACGGGTTCTAAAACGCCGCCAATACCTACGCCACCACTTAAATGTACGTTTTTACCAATTTGTGCGGCACTACCTACAGTTGCCCAAGTATCTACCATTGTACCACTACCTACGTAAGCACCAATATTTACATAAGCAGGCATCATTACTACATTTGGTGCTAAGTAAGCGCCATAACGAGCTATTGCTGGCGGTACCACACGCACCTTTTGTTCTGCATAATTTCTTTTAGTTGCAATTTTATCAAAATATTCAAACGGGCCGGCATTAATGGTTTCGGAGGTGCAAAGTGGAAAGTAAAGTAAAATGGCTTTTTTTACCCATTCGTTGGTTTGCCAAGCATTGTTTATTTTTTCGGCAACTCTAATGTGGCCTTTGTCTAATAATTCTATACATTCTTTTACTGCTTGTTGGCTAGCTGTTTGCTTTAGCAAAGTTCGGTTGTCCCAGGCTTCAACTATTAGCTTTTTTAAATTATCGTACATAAAAATAACATCATTTTAATACAACAAAGTTAGTGATTAATATGAAATAAATATTTTAAGTTTATAACAGGTATTGCAAAGCTTACATCATTATTTACCTACATTTAGTTAAAGTAAAATTTAAGTTCTTACTTTTGTGCTGTATTATATATTATCATAACCACTTTTCGTTATACATTTAATGTTAGAATTAATTTCTATTTTGTTTCGTTGGAAATGGCCCTTAGCTTCAGTATGCATATTAGCAGGTGTAATTAGTGCCATTGTTTTGCTGTTAAAGCCTAACCATTATCAATCAACTGCTGTTTTTTTAGCCGCTAACCCTTATAATATTGATCGTTCGAGTATTTTTAGCAGAACACCAGGCGACTATCCGGTCTACCTTTTTGGTAATAGTCAAGAAATTGATCGCTTGCTCGCTATTGGTAGATCTTCGCCTTTAATACAATCTATAATTAGTCAGTTTAATTTGCAACAGCATTATAAAATTGATACAAAAGATGAATTGGCTATTGTAAAAACAACCGAAAGGTTTATGAACAACTTTAGTATTATCAAAAATGCTTTAGATGCCATTGAGGTTACTATTGAAGATGAAGATCCACAAATGGCAGCAGATATGGCTAATATGGTGGTTAAAAAAATTGACGAAACATACAGCAATCTTACCAAAGAAAGTAAAAACAAATTAACCCAAACTTTGCAGTTTAATATTGATGCTTTAAAGCAACGCCTTAACCAAATTGACAAACAAATTGCTGAAAAGCCAAACAGCATTAGTTATTTACAACAATCTAAAACATCTTTAATAAACGATTTAAATGAAGCTGAAACCATAAAAGCACAATACAATACCTTGGCAAATAACGAAACAAGTGCGGTTTATATATTGGAAAATGCCAGAGCAAGTTTAAAAAAATCAAAACCAAAAAGAACACTTGGCGTGTTAAGTGCTATTTTGAGTACTTTGGTAATTGGTGTTTTTACAGTAGTTTTATTAGAGCAATTGAAAAAAATTAATGCTACCAGCCATTAATATAAAGTTGTGGGGTTTAACTACTTGGTTTTATGTAGTGTGCAGCATAAGCATTATTTGTTTTGCTATTGGGCTTTATTTTGATCAATTAGTATTGTTACTATTGCCATTTGCTGCTTTGGTAGTTGCAGTAGCCTTATTAAATTTTGAATGGCTTTATTACTTGTTAATTGCAGCCATACCTATTTCTATAAGTTACGAGCTAAGCAATGCACTTGCACTTAACTTGCCTACCGAACCTTTAATGGCGGGCTTTATGTTATTGCTGCCAATCTATTTTTTGCTAAACCCCAACAAAACAAACAAAGCCATACTTAACCACCCTTTAGTATTATTGCTTTTACTAATGTTGCTTTGGTTAAGTGTTACCACTATTTACTCTACCGAAAAATTAATTTCCCTAAAATTTTTAGTTGCCAAATGCTGGTTTGTAATAAGTTTTGGCATACTAACTGCTGTTGTAGTAAAAAATATAAAATATTATAAAATTTGGTTTTGGTGTTTTCTAATTCCGCTTATTTTGGTAACTATTTACATTTTAATAAGGCATTATGGGTTTAATTTTTCCTTTGCTTTAGTTAACCGTACCATGTCTCCTTTTTTTAGAAACCACGTAGATTCTGCAGTTACCCAAGTGGCATTTTTACCTTTTGTTATTTGTAGTCGCTTTATATTTAAAAAAGGTTCTATTGCCAGGTTAATTATAGATTGTAGTATTCCATTGTTAATAGTTGGTATTTATTATTCTTACACCAGGGCAGCTATTGCCAGTATTGTAATAATTGCGGCGGTTTATTTTATTGTAAAATTTAGGCTAATGTACCCAACAATAATAGCAGGTTGTATAGCCATTTTCGCCTTTTTTTTGTTAATGCAAAATAACAATGCTTACTTAAATTATGCACCCGATTATAAAAAAACGATTTATCACGGCAATTGGAAAAGCCATTTACGAGCTACCATAAGTATGCAAGATATTTCGGCAATGGAAAGAGTTTACCGTTGGGTTGCTGGTTTTAGAATGGTAGCCGATAAACCATTAGTTGGTTTTGGCCCGGGATCGTTTTATAAAAATTATAAGAAATATACCATCAGCAGTTTTAAAACTTATGTAAGTGATAACCCAGAAAGATCTACCGTACACAACTATTATTTATTAGTGCTGATAGAACAAGGTATTGTTGGTTTAATTATTCTACTAAGCCTTATTTTAATTACTTTAGTAAAAGGTCAGCAATTATTTCATAGTGGTTTATCGCCACCTTATAAGTATGTGGTAATGGCTAGTTTAATGTCGTTTGTAGTACTATTAGCTAATAATTTTTTAGGCGATTTGGTAGAAGTAGATAAAACTGGTTCTTTATTTTTTATGAATATTGCATTTATTGTAAGCATTGATTTACATTATAAATCCACCAAAAAAATGGAATTAAATGGAAAAGCTTAACCTCGGTTGTGGTAACGATATAAAACAAGGTTGGACTAATTTAGATATTGCCAATTTACCTGGCGTTGATGTGGTACACAATTTAAATAAACTGCCTTTACCTTTTAATGAAAACAGTTTTGACGAAATTTTATGTCAAGATGTGTTAGAACATATACATTTTACCGAGTTACTTAAAGATATTCACCGGATATTAAAACCTGGTGGTGTTTTAGACGTAAGAGTGCCACATTTTACTTCTCGTAACAATTTTATAGATCCTACTCATATTAAAACTTTTTCTTTTCAAACCTTTCAATTTTTTGTAAAAGATGCTTTGTATGGAAGACATTATTATTTCGATTTTCATTTCACAAAAATTATAAGCACACATATTACTTTTGAAAAAGGCTACTTTATTTGGAATTATTTAGCAGAATGGTTTTTTAATCTCAACCGAAAAACCAAGGTTTTATACGAAGCTACCTTTTTTCGCAATTTATTTCCAGCAGAAAATATTTTAATAAAGATAAAGAAATAGCTTTATAATCAACATATTATAAATATACATAAATTATATTTTAAGATTTTTCAAAAAAAACGAAACCAAATAAAAACCTTTCCGTAAAACATCCCATATCAGTTAATACAAAAGCAAATTTAAAGCGTGGATTAAATATTATAGCTAGACTGGTAAAGCGGTCTGGCTATTTTTAAAAGAGTTAATTAAGCAATATAACATATATCACGGGCACAAACCTTAAAAATGAGGTTTCTAAAGCTGGGGTTAAGGGTAAAATCTTCCTGGCTTTTTTTTTATTTGAGTGTGTTTTCTTATCCATTTAAAATTAATCTCAACCTATTCTACCAACCTCAACCATAGTATTTTACTTTTTGTTTTCCAATTCTTTAAAGCAGGGTGAGCGTTTGATTGCTTCGTTTCTTTACAAAAGAAATATACAAACTTGCATATATGCAGAATTGTATTTATCTTTGCTTAAAAATATGCAATGACAAACAAAACAGGTTCTCCAGTAATTGGTGATGATTTTTTCGGTAGAGAGAAAGAAATTGAATATGTATGGGGTATTATATGTAGCGGAAATAACAGGGTGTTGCCCTCACCGAGAAGAGTGGGTAAAACTTCTTTTGCTTTAAAAATGATTGAAAAAGCAAAAGCAGCCGAATGGCAAACTGTGGTTATAAACCTCGAAGAGCATAATGAGTTAGAATTCATTCAAGATTTTGCCAATCAGTTAATCAATCAATCTAACTTTGAAAAAGTAAAGCAGACAGGAGGTAAGATATTAAAACAAATAAAGCTGCTAAAACCAAAATTTGCACTCGAAGGTTTTGAGGTTTCTTTAGAATGGCGAAATGAAAAGATAGATTTGTATACAAAATTGAATGATTTGTTAGACCATGATAAACCTACCTTGATATTTTTAGATGAGTTAACGGTATTGTTAAGCATGTTGGTTAAACAAGAAAATGGTATTGAAAAAGTAACTGAGTTTTTGCATTGGATGAGGGCTATAAGAACAAAACCAGCATCAAAAATCAGATGGCTTTACTGTAGTTCTATTGGTATTGAAAATTTTACACATACTTATAATTTAAGTGAATCGCTTAATGATGCCCCAGGTTATTATTTGAAATCATTCGACAGTTTTACAAGCAAAAAAATGTTAGAAAAACTAAGTGCTCATAATTCTGTAAAATTTAAGGAAGCAATTATTGAGGAGATCATTGAAAAGCTGGATTATTGCCTGCCTTTCTTTTTACAAATAATGTATGAAAAGATAAGCTATTTGGTAAGGGTAGAAAATAAAGAACAAGATGCGGATATTGTAACAGAAGCCTACAATCTAATTACTGGAGAAAAACATTTTAACACCTGGATTGAACGCCTTGAAAAACAGTACGGAGATTTTTCTGCATATTCCTTCATCTTACTAAAACATATTTGCCAGGAAAAAGAAGGAAGTAAAAGACTTAATCTTCAAAACCAATTAACGGCAAAAATTGATGACCCTGAAAAAGTAGAAGCTGTTTTAAGCCGGCTTTTATATATGCTCAAAAATGATGGTTATTTAGTTGAAGAAGACGGATTATACAAATTTAGATCACCCTTGCTTAGAGATTTTTGGTTTAAAAGATTTGTACAATGAGCAAATTATCATTAACCAAAATTGGGTTTTACAATCCACGCAGATTAAACGACGAGGAAATTGAAGTGAGCTTTATCGCAAGAAAGGCTTTATTCGAATTAATTTTTGAAAAGATCAGTAAGCATTCACAAAAGCTGATTCCCCAACATCAAATTATTATTGGGCAACGAGGAATGGGTAAAACACTTTTGCTTTATCGTTTAGGTGCAGAGCTGAGAAAAGCACCGCACAACAAAAATTTTATTCCACTAAACTACCCGGAAGAACAATATAACATTGACCGCCTATCCAAATTTTGGCAGAACAGTTTAACTGCTTTGGTAGATGCTTTAGATAAAGAAAACAAAACAGAACTTGCCGACCAATTAGAAAATGAACTCGAGAAATTAAATGCAGATACATTAAGTAATGCATCCGATATGTATCAACACTTCCAAAATTGGATCAATAAAATTAAAAGATGTCCGGTATTGTTGGTGGACAATTTAAACCTGATATTTAATAATATTTCAACGGAAGACCAACATAAGTTAAGAGCAAATCTAATGACCAAAGGTGCACCAATTTTAATTGGAGCAAGTGCCGTAGTAATTCAAGATACTATAGATTATGGTGCGCCTTTTTACGATGCCTTTCAAATTCAATATTTAAAAAAGATAAGTTTAGAAGAAAGTATTGATATTTTACAAAACCTCAGTCGCTTAACCGATAAAGAAAACAAAATAGCCGGAATATTTACCAAGTATAAAGGTAGGATTGCCACTATACATCTATTAACAGGAGGCACACCTCGTACTTTAAGCATGTTGTTTCCATTAATAAAAGATGGTTTTCAGGATGATATTCAAAATGATTTGTTCGCCATAATGGATATGGTTACCCCTTTATACAAAGCCCGTTTTGAAGAACTCTCTACCCAAATGCAAATTGTGTTAGATGCCATTGCGCTCAATTGGGATCCTGCCTCTATTGAGCAATTGCGTAAAACTACCCAACTAACCAATGCCCAACTATCGCCACAATTAAAACGTTTAGTTGATGTTGGTTGGATTGCTAAATTAAAATCAAACATCAGCAAAGGAGATTTGTACGAGATTAGCGAACGCTTTTTTAATGTGTGGTATTTGATGCGCCGAAGCAACAGAAGGCAGCAAAAAGAACTGCATAATTTAAGTAAGTTTTTAGAAATGTTTTATGGAGAGCATATCATTCAATATGCTGCTTTTAGATTAGAAAAACCACTTGAAAACGAAGAAGGTGCTTTTATCAATTTGGCAATAGCGGATATTATAAAAGATGAAAAATTGAGTAAGGAGCTTTCAGATAAGAGTTACGATAAATTGATTGAGGAGGCTAAGAAGGATTCTACAGTACTTTTAAAATATTGCATACCTGAAGAAAGGATTTTAAATGAAATAAGAAAGTTGTATAAGGCATTATTAAATGACTATAAAAATTGCAATACAGACAAAGCGTTACAAAAAGTAGAAGAATCACTTTCTTTGGCAAAAGACGAAGAAATATCTTATCGCATTTTAAATGAGCTATTGTTATACGTAGAGTATTTGATGAATAATCAAAAAGTAAAAGATTGTAAAGCTATAATAGATAAAGTAATTGAATTATCTGAATCATTAAAAGAATATACTAATCAAGATATTATAGATGATATTTTGTCTCGCTCGGGCACACTCTATTTACTATTAAATCAATTCAACGATGCTATCAAAACATTAAAAAAAGTAGAATTGCAAATAAATAAGAATTCAGACTATTGGCGATATATAGGGTCAAGTTATGAAGGAATTAGAAATTTTAACGAAGCGGAAAAATCTTTTCATAAATCAATAGATTTAAATCCGAAACAGGAATTTGCTCGTTTGAGATTAGGCCGCATATACTTTTTAGAATTAAGTAGGTTTGAAGAAGCTGCTAAACAATTTGAGCAGTTAGTAAAATTAAATTTAAATAAAGAGAAACTTTTAGCTGTTTGGAATTGGTTAGGAGAAATTTATTTAGATAAGCTACTTCAAATGGATAAAGCTAAATTAGTGTTTGAAAAAATACTACAATTAGACAAAAATAATGTCTATGCTTTATTCGGTTTAGGTCAAGTATTTCGTTTCGAAAGCAAATATCAAGATGCTGAATCTGCCTTTAAAAAAGTTATTAAGTTAGAACCTAATAATAAAGTGGCTTTATCACGTTTGCTTTATTTATACCAATTTAATCTAAATCAACCTAAAGAAGCTATAAAGGCTTATCAGAAATGTATAGAATTGGAAAAAGGCAATTCTAATAAGAAATTAATTTCATACTTTTATTATAATATGTTTTTATTATATGGAATTGTAAACAATTTCGAAGAAGCAAAAAACCAACTTAATCAGATTAAAAAACCCAATCAAAATAAATTTTTACATTGTTTATGTTTAGCAGTAATTTCTTACAAAGAAGAAAATGCAGGTATTGCAAGAAAATATATAAAAAATGCAAAATCAGAATTGAATAATGAGTTAGATTATTATCAGTTAACAATGGCTGGGGTTGTCATCAAAAACTTAAATTTCGGTGAGCATTATGTAGAAGTACTTAAAGAAACAGGTCTTGATAAAATATGGAAACCCTACTACGTAGCAATGAAAGCCTTACTTGCCAAAGAACCCAAATTATATTTAAACACCATAGCCAAAGAAGTTCGCAAACCAGCCGCCGAAATTTTAGATTGGATGCAAAAGTTTGAAGCTGCTTCAAAATGATATATTAATCTCAACCCATATTACCAACCTCAACCATAGCATCTTCCACTTCGTTTACCAATTCTTCAAAGCGGGGTAAGCGTTTGGTCGCTCTATCTCTTTGCAGCGGTAAATCAACGGCAATATGTTTTACAAATTTTGATGGCGCACTTTTCATAATATAAATATCATCACCTAAATAAACGGCTTCCGAAATATCGTGCGTAACAAAAATAATGGTTGGATGAAATTCGTGCCACAGCTTCATTAACAAATCTTGCATTTGTAAACGAGTGTTTACATCTAAGGCACCAAAAGGCTCGTCCATCAACAATATTTCGGGGTTGCTAATAATACTGCGAGCAATAGCCACCCGTTGCAACTGCCCACCCGATAAGGAAGGATATTGCGCATATTTCTTTTCGTGCCCTTCTAAACCAACCAGCTTTATCATTTCCATCGCTTTATCGTTGCGTTCGCTTTTGCTTACACCTTCGTAGCGTAAAGCCAAGGCCACATTATCTAAAACGCTCATCCACGGCAAAGAAGAATATTGCTGAAAAACCATACTTACTCTGTGCTTTGCCGAACGTGGTTCTCCTTTAATTAAAATTTCGCCTTTGGTTGGTTGTTGCAATCCAGCTACATATCTCAATACTGTTGATTTGCCGCAACCGGACATGCCCAATATTACAATAAACTGACCTTGCATCGGTTTATCTTCAATTAAAAAATCTAAATCTTCAATTATACGAACTGTGCCATTATTATAGTATTGATGCATTCCTTTTAGCTCAACAATATTAGGCTTTTCACTATCATTAAAAGTTAACATGGCAGTTATCGGTTATTATATTTATATGGAAATAAAAATCTATCGGCAATTACAAACAACTTATCTTGCAAAAAGCCAATTAACATTATAATTATTAAAATAGCAAATACTTTTTCGGGTTTACCTAAGCGGCCGGCTTCCCAAATTAGCTCGCCTACGCCACCGGTTTTGTTTACGCCTTCGGCAACAATAATGTACGTCCACGAAATGGCTACCAACACTCTAATATCATCACTAATTCTGCTTATTACTGCCGGAAAAAATACCGTTTTTATAGTTTGCCAGTTGCTTGCCCCCAAAGTATAAGTAGTTTGTACGTACACCTTTTCTACTTCATTAATTTTTTGCACCACTACTGGCAACAAATACACCAAAATTCCAAATGCTAAAAACGACACCTTCATACCATTACCCAAACCAAACCAGCTTATAAACAAACCCGTTAAAGCAGTTAGCGGAATAAAGCGCACCGCATCAACCTGTCGGCTAAACAAACCTCTAAAAAGGGGCAACAAGCCAACTAAAAAACCTATTGGTACCGAAATTATTACCGCCCAAAAATATCCTTGAAAGTTTAACCAAACCGATTTTAGCACATTGCGCACCAAGGCATTGTTTACGTGCATATCAGGAAATGCCTTTAACACATCCAACGGTGCGGGCAATATGCCGCTCGATACCAACTCTAAAGCCGACACCGCCCACCACAATAATAGCACTAAAATTACGCCACCTATTTCTAAGGCCAAGCGGTTTTTGGGTTCTGCCCTTAATTCAAAAGCCATATTTATTTAAAGTGTTGAGCGTGCAAAGTTACGTTTTGCCGCCACATTCGCAAATGAGATTTTTTTAAATTTTTATTTGAAACGAAACAGTATCGTTCGCAATAGCTTATCTCGTGCTTTCCATTCCAATAAGGCCTTCGCTTAGCTATGGCCATATTTCCATTACAATCACGGTTAGTTTAAAAACTTCGCTCGCCCGCAAAAGCAGCTGCCAATTATGCGTTTAAAGCACCCAACTCCTCCACCAACTTTTCCCAAAGCAGCATTTTTTCGTCCAACTCTTTTTTATGTTGATTGTATTGTGCAATGGCTGCCTCCGATTTTGGTTTGTCGTTATAAAAAACAGGATCGGCTAATTGCAACTCCAAATCTTTAATCTTTTTCTCGTATTCGCTAATTGATTTTTCGAGATTGCTAATTTTATTTTTTACACTCTTAGCTCGTTTTTCGTCGGCTTTTCGTTGCGCAAATAAGGCCGCTTTTTCTGCCTTATCCAAGTCTTCATCGGCTTTGGTATTTTTGCTTTTACCCAGCTCTAATTCATTTAACTCGCTAATATTTTTGGCTTGTAAAAAATCATAAATATCGCCAATGTGTTCTTTAATCTTTTTGTTTCTAAACTCAAAAACTTTGGTGCTTAAGCCTTCTAAAAAATCTCTATCGTGCGATACAACAATAATAGTACCTTCAAATAAATTTAAAGCATTTTTCAAAATATCTTTCGAGCGCATATCCAAGTGATTGGTCGGCTCATCTAAAATTAATAAATTGTATGGTGCTAACATTAACTTTGCCATAGCCAAGCGGCCTTTTTCCCCACCTGATAGTACTTTTACTTTCTTATCAACATCATCACCCGAAAATAAAAAAGCACCTAATAAGCTACGCACTTTTAAGCGCATTTCTCCTGTTGCTACATTATCAATGGTTTCTAAAACAGTTAAATTGCCATCTAAGGTTTCGGCTTGTTGCTGTTCAAAATAACCAATACTTACATTATGGCCAATTTTGCAAGTACCCGTATGGTCGGTTTTACCAGCAATTATTTTAGATAAAGTGGTTTTACCTTCTCCGTTTTTTCCAACAAAAGCAATTTTTTCTCCTCTTTCTATAATAAAATTTAAGTTGTGCAACACCTGCAAGTCGCCATAGTGTTTATTCAAATCTTTGGTTTCTACAACTGTTTGTCCACTTCGTGGCGGTGCTTGAAACTGAAAATTTAGTTTTCTTATATCGGTTTGATCTACTTCAATAAGCTCTAAGCGATCTAGCTTTTTTATTAAAGATTGTGCAAATTTGGCTTTGTTTTTTTTGGCTCTAAACTTATTAATCAAAGTTTCGGTATGCTCTACATACTTTTGTTGATTATTAAATTCTGAAAGCTGTTTGGTTTTGCGCTCTTCACGCATCACTAAATATTTGCTATAGTTGGCTTTGTAATCGTAAATTTTGCCCAGGTCAATTTCAATAGTTCTGTTAATTATATTATCTAAAAAAGCCCTATCGTGAGAAACCATTACTACGGCACCGCTGTATTTCTTTAAAAAATCTTCTAACCAAATAATACTTTCAATATCTAAATGGTTAGTTGGCTCATCTAATAAAATATAATCTGGTGCTTTTAATAATATTTTGGCTAACTCAATACGCATTTGCCAACCGCCACTCATTTCGCTTACCAACCTTGTAAAATCGGTTTGCATAAAACCAAGGCCTTTCATTACTCGCTCTAATTTTTCTGAGGCTTGGTGCCCATCTCTACTTTTAAATAAAACTAAATTTTCGTTATAGCTATTAAGCAGTTTTGCATAATCATCCGATTCGTAATCGTGAAAATTACCCATTAAATCTTCCTGCTCTTTTATAGTGTTTTGCAATTGAACAATATCTTCAAAAGCAGTAAAAGCTTCATCAAAAACGGTACGTTTATAGTCTACACTTATAATTTGGGGCAAGTAACCCAAAGTAGCCTTGGGTGGTATAGTTATAGAGCCACTATCGGGTTTTATATCTCCAATAAAGGCTTTTAATAAAGTTGATTTACCCGTGCCGTTTAAGCCAGTTAAGCCAATTCTATCTTTTTTACCAATAGTAAAACTAATATCTTCAAAAAGATAAGCCCCGGTAAATTGTACGGAAACGTTGCTAATTATTATCACGGTTACAAGCTATATATTTTTTTGCTATGGCAAAAGTCGTTAAAAAATATGGTTCAATACAAAAGAAACCTGCTGATAAATTTAATCCTCAGCAGGTTTCTATTTATTATTTAAAAATTTTGTTAATCACACTCAAATACACCAGGTGCAGGCGGTGTACATTCTGCTGCTGCATCACAATTACAAGTGCTTGCATTAAAAATGGTATTGTCAGGGCAATTTGGAGTGTTTATTACAATACAATTTACATTATCATAGGTATCTGTGGTAATATCACAACCATCATCAGGGTTTGGTTCGTTGCACGGATCAGCGCAGGCTGCATTGCCAAAATCACAACTATCATCATTACAGTTTGCTGCTGCATTGTAGTTGCAAGCATTCATATCGGTACAACCATTTACTGGCGTAATTTCATTTATGCAGCTACAAGTTTCAGCATCCCAAGTGCCACCAAAATTGCCTAAAGTACAATCTTGATTACAAGTGTCATCGTAAGCTTCGCAAGTGCCATCATCCATATTAGCTAAATTGTTAAAGTTTGGAGCACAAGCATCTGTACAACCCATTATAACAACTGCATCACAATTACAAGTTGAAGTGTTGAAGATTGTTCCATCAGCGCAATTAGGTTCATTAGTTACGGTGCAAGTTGTAACATCAAAGCTATCTGTTGTTAAATCGCAACCATCATCAGGGTCTGGTTCGTTACACGGATCAGCGCAGGCTGCATTGCCAAAATCACAACTATCATCATTACAGTTTGCTGTTGCATTGTAGTTGCAAGCACTCATATCTGTACAACCATTTACTGGTGTAATTTCATTTATACAGCTACAAGTTTCAGCATCCCAAGTGCCACCAAAGTTGCCTAAAGTACAATCTTGATTACAAGTGTCATCGTAAGCTTCGCAAGTGCCATCATCCATATTAGCTAAATTGTTAAAGTTTGGCGCACAAGCATCTGTACAACCCATTATAACAACTGCATCACAATTACAAGTTGAAGCGTTGAAGATTGTTCCATCAGCACAATTAGGTTCATTAGTTACGGTGCAAGTTGTAGCATCAAAGCTATCTGTTGTTAAATCGCAACCATCATCAGGGTTTGGTTCGTTACACGGATCAGCGCAGGCTGTATTACCAAAATCACAACTATCATCATTACAGTTTGCTGTTGCATTGTAGTTGCAAGCATTCATATCTGTACAACCATTTACTGGCGTAATTTCATTTATGCAGCTACAAGTTTCAGCATCCCAAGTGCCACCGAAATTGCCTAAAGTACAATCTTGATTACAAGTGTCATCGTAAGCTTCGCAAGTGCCATCATCCATATTAGCTAAATTGTTAAAGTTTGGAGCACAAGCATCTGTACAACCCATTATAACAACTGCATCACAATTACAAGTTGAAGTGTTGAAGATTGTTCCATCAGCGCAATTAGGTTCATTAGTTACGGTGCAAGTTGTAACATCAAAGCTATCTGTTGTTAAATCGCAACCATCATCAGGGTCTGGTTCGTTACACGGATCAGCGCAGGCTGCATTGCCAAAATCACAACTATCATCATTACAGTTTGCTGTTGCATTGTAGTTGCAAGCACTCATATCTGTACAACCATTTACTGGTGTAATTTCATTTATACAGCTACAAGTTTCAGCATCCCAAGTGCCACCAAAGTTGCCTAAAGTACAATCTTGATTACAAGTGTCATCGTAAGCTTCGCAAGTGCCATCATCCATATTAGCTAAATTGTTAAAGTTTGGCGCACAAGCATCTGTACAACCCATTATAACAACTGCATCACAATTACAAGTTGAAGCGTTGAAGATTGTTCCATCAGCACAATTAGGTTCATTAGTTACGGTGCAAGTTGTAGCATCAAAGCTATCTGTTGTTAAATCGCAACCATCATCAGGGTTTGGTTCGTTACACGGATCAGCGCAGGCTGTATTACCAAAATCACAACTATCATCATTACAGTTTGCTGTTGCATTGTAGTTGCAAGCATTCATATCTGTACAACCATTTACTGGCGTAATTTCATTTATGCAGCTACAAGTTTCAGCATCCCAAGTGCCACCGAAATTGCCTAAAGTACAATCTTGATTACAAGTGTCATCGTAAGCTTCGCAAGTGCCATCATCCATATTAGCTAAATTGTTAAAGTTTGGAGCACAAGCATCTGTACAGCCCATTATAACAACTGCGTCACAATTACAAGTTGAAGCGTTGAAGGTTGTTCCATCAGCACAATCAGGTTCATTTGTTATGGAGCAAGTTGTAGCATCAAAGCTATCTGTTGTTAAATCGCAACCATCATCAGGGTTTGGTTCGTTGCACGGATCAGTACAAGCTGCATTGCCAAAATCACAACTATCATCATTACAGTTTGCTGTTGCATTGTAGTTACAAGCATTCATATCGGTACAACCATTTACTGGTGTAATTTCATTTATGCAGCTGCAAGTTTCAGTATCCCAAGTGCCACCAAAATTGCCTAAAGTACAATCTTGATTACAGGTGTCATCGTAAGCTTCGCAAGTGCCATCATCTTCATTTGCTAATTCATTAAAGTTTGGCGCACAAGCATCTGTACAACCCATTATAACAACTGCATCACAATTACAAGTTGAAGCGTTGAAGATTGTTCCATCAGCGCAATCAGGTTCATTAGTTACGGTGCAAGTTGTAACATCAAAGCTATCTGTTGTTAAATCACAACCATCATCAGGGTTTGGTTCGTTACACGTATCAGCGCAGGCTGCATTGCCAAAATCACAACTATCATCATTACAGTTTGCTGTTGCATTGTAGTTGCAAGCATTCATATCTGTACAACCATTTACTGGTGTAATTTCGTTTATACAGCTACAAGTTTCAGCATCCCAAGTGCCACCAAAGTTGCCTAAAGTACAATCTTGATTACAAGTGTCATCGTAAGCTTCGCAAGTGCCATCATCTTGCATTGCATTTGTATTATAGTTGGGCGCACAGGCATCTGTACAACCCATTATTGCAGGACAATTATAATTTACACTTACTGCAAAAGGGTTAACACAACTATTGGCATAATTTACGGTAAGATCAACTGTTCCACTTTCACCAGGATTGAAAGTTGGTGCTTCAAAAGTTATTAAACCATTACAACTATTATCAACTAAAAGTAAAGCTTCGCATTCGCTTTCTACTGGTGTAACAAAAGCAGATACATCAGTTGGATAAACTGATATGGTCAGTAGTTCTGATAAGGTTACAAAATTTGGATCTTGAGTACAGCTGACCTCAATTGAATAAACTACATTAATAGGTGCGCAAGTATTGTTTACTGGTAGTTGAACATTTGTAGGATCGGCAACAATATTGCCATCAGCATCAAACCAATTAATTATAGTAAAATCAGATGCTCCAAGTACGTTGGCAGTAAGTGCTACTATTTCTGTAGTGCAAGCATCAAAATTTGTAGTTAAAATTTCTGAAGGACAATCAAATTCACTTGATAGGCAGCTAAACTCTAACAAGAGACTTTCTTTACAAGCTGCGGCATCTTCGTAAAAGAACATGTAATCACCATCTGGTAAATTAGAGAAAGTAATTACTCTTGTTGTGTCGGCAGTAGTTTCAATTGAAACAGGATCAAATTCTGTTCCGTTACTGCTTAGATATACGTCACTTGGCGGTGCGAATATATCACCACCTGAAATTGAAATAACTACTTGATTATTATTTTCGAAACCAGTACAGGTTGTGGATTCTACTACAAGCTCTTCTAGTATAGCAATTTCACAATATTCTTGAGAAATTAAAGTACAGTTAGCTGTATCAATTACTGGGTTTAATGTGTCTCTGGCTTGGAAATAATGAATGTAATATTTGCCTGGTGCAATACTACCATCATTATATAAGATCGTATCGTTGGTTATTCTTTGAATTTGATTGTTTGTTGGAGCGGTTACAAAATCAATAGGTTCAATAAAAATTACAAAAGCAGATAAATAACCAATATCAATTCCACCATCATCCAAATCAATGATCATGTCATTATATGTAGCATTGTAACTTATCGATTCTCCATAGCAAACTTTGTTTAACGGTTCATTTCCACCTACCTTTCTAACTCCTGCTAAAGGTGGTTCAAATATACAAGAGCAAGTATAATTTAGGGATATGTTTTGGTCGGCAATACAGCCAAAATCGTCAGCTACCCAACTTATAGTGTAAGTATGTGTGCCTTCATCATCGCCTTGTTCTGCTGTTTGTGTAGATGCAGGTTCGACTAATATATTACCTGCACAACTTTCATCAATAATTACTTCTGTGGTGCAACCATTTTCAACTGTTGTAATTAATGAAGTGATATTGCTTGGATAGGCAACAATGTTTAAACTTAATGTTCCATTAACTATTGGGCTTCCATCTGCTTCGCAAATAACTGAGGCAGTAAAGGTGTAAGTAATTGCCTGGCAAGTATTATTTTCGGGTATTTCAATAGGTGTATCGGGAATTATATTTGTAATTGTACCAGTATTTTCTGTTATAGCAAAAGATGCTGTACCATTACCAATTGTGATACCTGTTATGGTTACCATATCGCCACCACAAACTGCGTTAGTTGCTGTACTTATGCTAGCTTCACTTGGGCAAATACTTGGACAATTATAATTTGCGGTTACATCAAAATCATCAATGCAATTTGGGCCTCCGCCTGTCCAGCTTATGGTATAGGTATGAGTTCCGGAAGTTCCAGCATCAGCTATTTGGCTGCTTTCAGGGTTTACAGTAATGTTATCACCACAGCTGGCATCTATTGAAATACTTGTAATACATTCGCCATCATTAGCAGTTATAAAATTATTTATGTTAGATGGATAAACGACTACGTTAACAGTTTTCGTACCATCGGTAATTATACTTTCATCATCAGCACAAGTGGCGGTAGCATTAAAAGTGTAAGTAACCGGAGCGCAAGTTGGGTTAGTTGGTAGTGCAAAAGCAACACCTTCTTCTATTTCTACAATTGTTCCGGTACTTTCTGTAATTGTAAAGTTTGCGGCACCTTCGCCTGTTGTGTTACCTGTTATGGTTAACAAATCACCATCGCAAAATAAATCGGCAGATGTTGTAATAGATGCTGAGCTTGGGCATAAAATATCTGGTGGACAATTATAATTTGCGGTTACATCAAAATCATCAATGCAATTTGGACCTCCGCCTGTCCAGCTTATGGTATAGGTATGAGTTCCGGAAGTTCCAGCATCAGCTATTTGGCTGCTTTCAGGGTTTACAGTAATGTTATCACCACAGCTGGCATCTATTGAAATACTTGTAATACATTCGCCATCATTAGCAGTTATAAAATTATTTATGTTAGATGGATAAACGACTACGTTAACAGTTTTCGTACCATCGGTAATTATACTTTCATCATCAGCACAAGTGGCGGTAGCATTAAAAGTGTAAGTAACCGGAGCGCAAGTTGGGTTAGTTGGTAGTGCAAAAGCAACACCTTCTTCTATTTCTACAATTGTTCCGGTACTTTCTGTAATTGTAAAGTTTGCGGCACCTTCGCCTGTTGTGTTACCTGTTATGGTTAACAAATCACCATCGCAAAATAAATCGGCAGATGTTGTAATAGATGCTGAACTTGGGCATATTGGCCCACAGTCATTACATCCTTCACCGGTGAAGTTTATTGTCATTTCGTCAGAAACAGTAGTATTTGTATAAACATCAAAAGTTTCTAATGTAACTACCATTACATCGCCAGCACACATTGAATCTGGCACAGGAAAAGGCCTTGCACCACACAAACCAGTATAACATTCGGTTGCTCCCAAGCCTGGTAAATTACCAGGGCCAGTTTGTTGACCGCCATAGGCAGCAGTATTTACGTCACCGCTGTTTCCTTCACGAATAATAACAGGAGATCCTCCATTTATAGTATAAGATAAGAAATTTTCTAATTCAGATTCTATGCTTGGCGAGTAAATACCTGTTGTCATATTAGGATCTAAAGGATCACAAAATGGAAAAAAGTCAGGCGTTGCTGATCTTTCTACTCTGCATCTGCCTATGTAACTTAATGCTTCAATAAATAGCACAACCTCGGTGCTGCAAGCAGCCATCATGGTTTCTGTTTCTCCGTTAGGGCCTGTTATTGTTGCTGTACTATTTGGTATTGGAAATGGATTAGGAGCGGAAAATTCGTTAGTATAGTTTACAAAAAAAGTACCTATGTTTTGTTCTACATATTGATTTGGGTTGAGAACAGAAAATACAGATTGTTCTGAACTAATTGGTATACCAGTATCATTTACATATACTGCTAATATTACTTCGTAAACACCACCTTCACACAAATACATTCCTGAATTTGTACCATTATTGCTGTGATCAAAAAATACTTGATCTGGCAATGGGAAAGCAGTATCTGAACAATCGGAAACAGAACCAACACCAATTGGAAATTTAAATATAAAATTATCTGGTGTGGGGTTGGCTACGTTACATAAAGACATTCTTGATCCATCTGGAAGCAATTGATAGATGTAAATTTCTAAGCCTGCTTCGCCAGTTAAACAATCAATATTGCCAAGTGTAATGCCGCTAACTGAAATGAAGCCATTCGACATTCCTTCAATTCCGTTAGTCCAAGTGGCGTTGCCAGAGGATATTGCAGGGTTTGGACAACTACTTATTGTACATTGAGCTAATGAAAAAGTACTATTAAAAAAAACAAGTGCTATTATTATTGTAAGTATTGAAGTTAATCTCATATTAATTTGATAAGGCGTTAAAGATAGGGATTAACCTTAATAATATTATAACCTCATTATTATTTCTTAGTAAGATAAACTCAAATGTCTTAATTTTTATATGCCTGTTTTATTCTTTTATAAATTTTGCGGCATTTACAACATCATCAACTACAATATTTACAAAATATACACCACCTGAAAGTTGTTTAATGTTAATTGCTACAAAGTTACTATTTGCTGTTACTTGGTATAATTTCTCATTAATTTTTTGCCCGGCAGCATTATATATATTTACCGGGTTATTATAATAATTTTCAACTTCAACGTATAAAACATCAACACTTGGTACTGGGTAAATGTTTAGTGTGTTAATATCAACTTCACTTCTAATTAATTGAATTATATCAACTTCTGTTGTAATACTATCAAAATCAGTTTGTAATAGTTTGTAATAATTTTGTCCAGCTTTTACAGTTCTGTTAAAAAATTCATATTCACTAACCTCGGAGCTATTGCCAGCTCCCTCAATAGTGGTAATTGTTGTAAAATTTTCACCATCGGTAGCGTGTTGTAAGGTGTAATAAGCGTTATTTATTTCAGATGCAGCACGCCACTTTAACAGATCACCATTTTCTTGTATTTCGCCAGAAAAATTAATTATTGTAACTGGTAATTTTGTACATTCATATAGAATATCTTTTACTGTTGAACAACCATTATCATCATCTATTCTTAATGAATATGTATTTGAATCTGTAACTGGGCCTAATGTTAAATCTTCTCCAAAATTAGTGACACCATCAAAAAAACCCTCAACAAAACTATCAACTTTATATTGATTATCAGCAGCAGAAGTAGAAGGTAAACCACCGATTATTTCTAACGTAAAAGTATATTCTCCAAATTGAGTATTACAGTTGTCGTTTATTACGCTAATAGAAATTTCATCTAATAAGTTAATAGCAAGGCTGGGACTAAAAGAAATACAGGTATCGTTGAAATCTGGTTGGTCAAAACCATCGTCAATAGCATTAATTGCGGTTGCGTAAATCTTAACCTGGCCTAATTGATTAACCAAACTATTGCCATATTGAATAATACTTGCTATTGGAAAACTTCCATCAGCATTTATACTATCGGTATGAAAAATGAAATATTGTTTTTGATCTTCCCCTAAAACAGAAAAATCTGTTTTTAACTTAATTTCGTCATTAAAACAAACATAACGGCCAGTATTAAAACCTGCTGTAGTTGAATCGGACATTAAAAATCCAGCATCTGAATTACAAGTTGGTGTTACAATTGTACCAGCACAAGTACAATCATCCAAATAAACATCATTTTCTGTAGAAGCATCTCCATCATCGCAAGCAGTACCTGCTATTGCAGTTCCGCCGCAATCACCATTACAATCTAAAGCAATAAGCGTTAAAGTAGTATTTACTATGCTGTCGCAATTTTCTGTTGTTTTTAAGATGCTTTGATAAGTACCAGCTTGGTTAACTATATCTCCATTTGGTAAGGCGTAATTTTCACCCATACAAACGGAGGCTTCTTCATTTTTTGTAAATGCAGTATTGGTTGTAATTACAATTGTTGCACTTGAATTACTGCACTCATCACCTTGCCAATGAAAATATAAATATACCCCATCTTGGCTTGAGCCTGGCGTAAAAGTAAAATCAGTTGTTGCTTCAAGTGGTTCTCCTTGATTTTGAAAATACCATTGACCACCTGCATCTGGCGTTCCATTTAAAGTTTCAAATAAATTAAATGATGTATCATTTTCACAAACAGTAATAACAGCATCTTCGCCTGCATTTGGCGCAGGAGGACATTGTGAATTACAATTACACAATTCATCTTGATTGAAACCAGCCGGACAAGGCATATCGCAATTACAATTGTAATAATAACTCTCAAACTTACAAGAACCATCATTTATAACAGCATTTGGATTGTAGTTGCATGCACCTTCTTCATTACAACCTACTATTGGACTGCCAACACAGATGCAATTTTCATCATAAGCATCACCAGAAGTGGTGTTATCATTATCATTACAAGTTGAACCTATAATGGCCGAACCACCACAAACACCAGCACAATCGGCAAATAAGCAAGTACCATTGTCGGCTGTAGCCAATTCATTATAGTTACATGCAGTAGCGTTGGTGCAGCCAGGTAATTGGCTGCCAGCACAATTGCAATTTTCATCATAAGTTTCATTAAGAGTTGTAGTATCTCCATCATTGCAAGCCGAGCCAGCAATTGCAGTACCACCACAAACACCTAAACAATCATTAAATAAGCAAGTTTCATTGTCAAGTGTTGCATTTGGATTGTAATTACATGCTACAGCATTGGTGCATCCTTCTATATCTTGTTCAGTCATACAAGCATCACCCGAATAAACAATAGTAATTTGATCTTGAACGGTTTGCTCTGTAAAAAAATCTGTAGTATTAACAGTAAACACAACTGTACTACCATTTACAATACCTGTAAGTTCGTTAAACTCTATTGTTCTAACACCTAATAAACCTGCGTAGCAATAGCTACTACCAGAAATTATACCTGTTAATTGCCCACCAGCTGCACCTGTTGAAGGATTTTGTAAAATAACTGGAGCACCGCCATCAATTGTATAATAAAATTCGTTGTATAACTCTGATGGTACGCCTGTAGTTATATCGTTAAGCTCTGAGCAGTTTGATAAGCGGCTTAATGCCTCTACCTCTAATTTCAAAGTTTCACCACAAGCTAATTGAACAGTTCCTGTTTCTCCATTAGGATATGTTTTTATGTTTGCAGTTGTTAATGGATCGGCATTAGTCGGAAACTCATCCGTATAATTTACAGCAACAGTACCCATATTATGCACTATATATTGTGATGCTTGCAGCTGATCGTAAACCGTTAACTGTTCGTTATAAGATTGTTCTGTTACATACATTACTATCTCTATTTCGTAAACACCGCCATCGCAAGCTTCAAAACCATTTTCTGGACTTGCTGGTATAGTACCAAAATTGAATGGCTCCATATCACATACACTTACTTGACCAAACTGAATAGGTACATTAACTACAAAGTTGTTTGGAGCTGAGTTAGTAACGGTGCAGCTTGCAATTCTATCTCCATTTGGTAGTAATTGATAAATATAAACAGAGGCACCTGAACTAAAGTTTGCTTCGGAGCAACCAAATTTTCCAAAAGTTACATTGTTCAATAAAATAGTGCCAGTAGCTGCATCAAAAACTGGAGGATCGGCAGTTAAAACAGGAGCATCTGTACAACTATTAATTACGCATTGAGCATTTGCGCCAGCTATAGTAATTATAAAAATAACTAAGCATAAACCTATTGATAAAAAATTTTTATAGTAAATATTTAACATAATTTTGATTCGATTAAAATACAAATGCATCATACATTTTAACATAAAAACAAATATTGCTATATGTAATGACTGCATTCATATTAATAATAGACGAAAAAAAGTAGTAATAGGTTTGCTTTTACTTGCTGCTTTATTAAAAAGAAATGTGAAATTTAATTTTTGTTTAAAAAATTGTTGAAATGATATGCTAAAAACTAATCATTTACATAGTCTTTCCAATAATCGTGAGGGCTACTTTCGGGCTCTTCTGAGTGTGCGGGCAAAGGTAAATCCACATTTTGATAAAAATACGCAGCAATAACACCAGCGAAAGCTCCAAATAAATGACCTTCCCAAGAGATACCTTGTAAACCTGGTAAAACACCCCAAACCATACTACCATAAAAAAATGAAACTATTAGGGCTATCACCATTGAGTTTTTATCTTTTCTAAAAACACCACTAAAAAAAAGAAAGAAGGCTAAGCCATAAACGACACCACTAGCTCCAATATGGTTGCTTCCTCTGGCAAACAGCCAAACCATTGAGCCGCTAAACAACCATATAAATGTAATTACTTTAAAGGCTACTTTTCTATAAAAATGAAAAGTAAAACTACCCAAAACTAAAATAGATGCAGCATTATTAAACAGATGCTGAAAGTCGCCGTGTGCTAAAGGCATTGTAAAAATACCAATTAAGCCACCAACTTGCCGAGGCCTGTTGCCTAACATATTGGTGGGCAAACCTAAGAGCTGATTTGCCAATTCTAACAAAAAAATAATACATATAAAGTATACTGGAACTATAATGCTTTGCTGAAATTTATAATTTGTTTTATTAAATGTAGCCATATAATATTAAATCGCCTATATTTACAATAATGAATGATACGTTATCTATAGTACAAGTGATAAAAACCAAAGATGGTTCCAATACTTTATTACACCAACAATATAACGAAATTTATCATTCAAGAAACGGTGCTTATAGTGAAGCAATGCATGTTTTTGTAAATGCAGGGCTTTTTTATCAATTACAATTTTTTGATACTATAAGCATTTTAGAAGTAGGTTTTGGTAGCGGTTTAAATTGCATTTTAAGTTTAGCAAATAATACAAAAAAAATAAACTACACAGGAGTGGATGTTTTGCCTATAGAATGGAATACAGTAGTTGAGTTAGGCTACCCATTATTAGAAAGTGTAAAAGCGGTTGAGAGCGATTATAGAAAAATTATTGATGCCAAATGGAACAGTAAACATCAAATTAATGATAATTTTATACTTACTAAATTAACTAATTGTATGCTTGGTATTGAATTGCCAAAACTGTACAACTTGGTTTATTTTGATGCCTTTGCTCCTAATGTGCAACCTAACATGTGGCATATAGATGTTTTTAAAAAAATTTATGAAAATTTAGAAACTGGCGCAGTTTTGGTTACGTATTGTGCTAAAGGGCAAGTAAAAAGAGATTTAATGGAAGTTGGCTTTACAATTGAAAAATTAGAAGGCCCGCCAGGAAAAAGAGAAATGATTAGAGCTACCAAAGCATAGCAATTTTTTACGTAAACAAAACGTTTTGAAATAGAATTATATTTAATGACTTTATAGATGACAACAAATGGCTAAAGCTAAAAAAATAGGAATAGTAATATTTTTAGTATTTGCAATAAGCGGTATTAGCTTAGCACCAATTTTAAATATTAATGCATTTGCCAAAATGTCGGATGATGTGTTTTGGATTGCAGACAGACCGCTACAATGGGCAGATTTTGAAGGATCACCAGACTATAATAATGATTTTGTAAAAGCTTTAACGGCTTCATCCATCAGGTATAGCTATGGTTGCGAAAATGGGTACATTGCCTATCACATTGAATCAGTATTTAAAAAAAGTCAATCGTGGGTAAAAGAAGAGGCAAGAACAACCTACCATTTAAGTCACGAGCAATTACATTTTGATATTACTGAACTATATGCCCGAAAATTAAGAGAAGCATTAGATAAAGAACAATTTCCTTGCCACCGTATGTATGCTTTTGAGCAAAAAATTCGGCAATATTTAAGAGATTGGCGCAATGAACAAACCACCTACGACAAAGAAACTTTTTTTAGTGTAAAAAGAGACCGACAAGCAGATTGGGAGTTTGAAGTTAGGCTGTTGTTAGATGCAGGCACTTATACCCAAACAGAAACTAAAGAAGAAGAAAAGCCATCAAAAAGTGATTTTCTTTATTAGTGATGAAAAACTGTTGCTCAATTATCATTTCCTTTCCATCCATTCTTTCAATAAGCTATGGTAACGTTCTGTTTTATTTTGATTAGGGTACAATCCTGCTAATCTTCTTTGCCTGTAAGCTTCGTATAAAGTGACTGCGCAAGCAACAGAAATGTTTAAACTACCCGACATACCCACCTGAGGAATGGCAAAATTTTGATCAGCTAAAGCTAACATCTCTTCAGAAATACCATCTTTTTCATTACCAAATACTATGGCTATGCTTTGGGTAAAATCCACATCATATACAGATTTGGCTTCGGCATTTAAATGTGTGGTATAAATTTTATCGTACTTTTTCCTAAGTTCTATCACACCTTCTTCAGCAGTTTTGTGTTTATAAATGTTCAACCATTTTTTAGTGTTAGATGAGCTTTTTAAACCCCAACTATAACGGCTTTTTATTTCAGTATTAATAACATGAATATCTTGCACTCCAACCGTTTCACAAGTTCGGCAACAGGCCATAATGTTATGTGGGTCAATTACATTTTCGGTTACTACACCTAAATTAAACTGACGGTTTTCTAAAACGGATAATATTTTTTGTTGGCGGCGATCTGTCATTGCCTAAAAGTAAAAATTTTAAGCTAAGTAAAATAAAAATAATCTTTTGCTAAAATTGATAATGAAGAAAACTTGATAACCTCTTTGTAGTTGCTTCGATTAAAGGTTGAGTTAAATATTCAATCTTATGAGAAATATCAAATTTTTACTGTTAACTGCTATAGAGCCAGAAATTTTAGAAGCGATATTCAGAAGTTTTGAAAACAGCAATACCCAAATTATTATCAGTAATAGTTATGAAGATGAGATGGTTTTAATACGAGTTGTTGACGAAAATGAAAATTCAATTGCGTTTGAGGCTTTGATGTTTGTAAGTACTTATTCAAAAACTAAGCTGAATTGTGAACTGCCTAAAGGTAACTATAAAATTACCGGTAATTGTTTAGCCTTCTGTAACAAGAAAAAACAGCAAAACTAATTTTTTTTTACATAGTTGATAACAAAAGAGCTACAAAGTTGGATTGATAAATTACCAGAAGAATCAAGAAAACTGGTTGAGCTAATCATGTATAGCGCAGAAGTAGATAATTTAAAGGCAAGGGTAAAAGAATTAGAAGACCGACTTTCAAAGAATAGTTCTAATAGCAGTAAGCCACCTTTGAGTGATGGGTATAACAAAAAGCCTAAAAGTACCGCACCTCAAACAAACAAAAAGCCAGGTGGTTAAAAAGGACATAAAGATTCAACGCTTAAGATGTCGGCTATAACATACTTCATTAGTGTATCTTTTTACGATCGTTATAAGCCCGCAGACCCTGCATACCTTCATAGAATTGGAGTTCTTATAATGATAATCTCATTATTGTATATATTATATCGTATATAAAAAGAAAAATCAATTAAATTGAAATTAGAGAATATTACATAACAGACAAACTTCCCACGTTAGCCTTAGTTTATCCTAACCAAATGTTATCCGTAGGCCTCATTCTATTTGATTTCATTATTGAGAATTTCTACTACCTTAATTGTCGATTGACCATTTGGACTCCAAACAAATGAGAGATAAAGGTGCAGATTCACCGACTTAACTAAAAATTAAATCGTTGTTTTTAACTTCTCCTTTCCTTAATACTTTAATGTCTTTTAAATAATTATTTGCAGCATTCCAGGGGTGTTTGTTAGAGGTAGAAGGTAATTTTTCTTCTACACGTTTTATGTAACCCGCCTTTAAATCGGACATAATGGGAATGCGTACCGGCTCATCGGTATAAGATGGCATACTTTTTTTATAACCATTTTCTTCCATATAATTAATGTGTTTACAAATATATTCTGCGGCTAAATCAGCCTTTAAGGTCCACGAGGCATTGGTATAGCCAAGTATTACCGCAAAATTGGGCACATCACTTAAAAGTACACTTTTATATACATAACTATTGTTTATGTTTATCTTTTGCTCATCTATTTTTAATTGAGTGCCACCCAACACTTCAATTGACAAACCAGTTGCTGATACAATAATATCTGCTTCTAATAATTCTCCGTTTTTTAAACGGATGCCTTTGGTTTCAAAAGCTTCAATATGCTCGGTTTTAATATGGCAATTGCTTTTATTTAGAGCATCAAAAAAATCACCATCTGGCACAAGGCATAACCTTTGATCCCAGGGGAAATAATTGGGACTAAAGTGTTTTTCAAAATCGGGTTGGTTTGGTAGTTGCTTTTTGCTTTGTTTAATAAGTAACCTTTTACTACTATTGGGGAAACGCCTGCTAAACTGATAAAACAAATGAGCGAACATAAAATTTTTCCACCTAACTGCTTTGTAAGCGATTTGTTTTGGCATTATTTTTTGAAATATTTTTGCCACATTATCAACCCTTGGCACAGCAACAAAATAGCTTGGCGAACGCTGTAACATGGTTACTTCGCCAGCACCTTGCTCTACCAAAGCAGGTACTAAAGTAACGGCTGTTGCACCACTACCAATTACTACAATTTTCTTCTTTTTAAAATCTAAATCTTCTGGCCAAAATTGTGGGTGTATAAATTGTCCTTCAAAAGCATCTTTATTGTTATAATTTGGCGTGTACCCTTTATCGTATTTATAATAACCCGTGCAGTTAATGTAAAAGTTACAAGTAAATTTGTTGGCTTTATTATTAATTGTGTTGGCTGTAATAGTCCACAAGTTAGTTGTGTTACTCCAGGCTGCTTCGGTAACTTTATGGTTAAACAAAATGTGTTTTTTTGTTTCATCTTCATTGGCAGTTGCTTCTATGTATGTACGTATTGCCGGGCCATCGGCAATTTGTTTGGCTTCTGTCCATTCTCTAAAGCGGTAACCCAAAGTGCCCATATCCGAATCGGATCGGATGCCAGGGTAACGAAACAAATCCCAGGTGCCGCCCAAACGGTTGCGGCTTTCTAATATTGCAAAGGTTTTATTTGGGCATTCTGTTTTTAAATAGTGCGCCATGCAAATACCAGATAAACCAGCTCCAACCACTATTACATTAAAATGTTGCATAGGGTAAAAATAGTTATTTTTTACTGAGAAGTTAAAGATGCTCAGAAAGCCTGCATCTTAAAAAAATAAAAAAAGGCTGCTTTCTTAAAAAAACAACCTTTTTAAATCAATTTAAAAATTCATATTTAATGAATGATTACTGTTTCGGAGTGCACTTTATTTTTTGTTTGAACTGTAACTATATAGCTACCAATATTTAAGTTAGTTGCGTTTAATTTTAAGACTGTATTAGTTGCACTTTCGCTTAAATTAACTGGTATATAATGCTGCTTGCCTGCAATATCAAAAATTTCAATTTTATGTATTCTGCTTTTTATGTTGGTAAAATCAATTGTAAAAACACCATTGTTTGGATTTGGAAATATTTCAATGCTTTCTTCAATCGTCTTCATCTTTTTATCCGCTGCTTCTTTTTCAACATTATTGTTAAAACCACAAGTCCAAGTTGCTGTTACTTCTTCTAAATCATAAGCTTCTACACAAGAAAAATTTTCACGATCGGTACAAAACAGGCGGCCATCTTCATAGTATAATTTTAAGCCTGTTTCAAATTCAACTGTTAAGTATGCAAATGAACCATTATTGTACTCTCTAATAATATTGCCATCACAATTAAAGGGTTCAAATAAATCATATATCCAAGAGTAATTTTCTGATATTATGTTGCCCGTATACTCCCAAATTAAATCTCCATTGTCTGCTGCTTGAAGTAAGTCTAAATCACAAGGGTTATTAGAATAAAAACTAGTATTACAAATTAGATTGCCATTACAATCATAAATTGAAGAACCACCAGTATCGGTTGGGCAATATGGGTAAATTGGATAACTTCTGGTATAAAAATAATCGTCGCCCTGATAGTTGAAAGTTTTTATTTCTTTTAAACCGCAATCGTCACTACCCCAGTTTAAAATTTGTTCTTTCAACCAATCTAAAGCTAAAGGGTCGCCATTTATAATACAATTAGTTGAAGGTTGATCTGTACAATTATATATGTTGGTTGGTGTAGTTAGTTCATAAATTTCCTGACAAGAAAAGTTAGGACGGTCATCACAAAAAATTCTTCCATCTTCATAATATAAAGTATTACCTGCTGGGCTTTCTACAAAAATAAAAGCATAATGTCCAGAATTGTACTCTATTACACGGCTTCCATTAATGCAATTGCCAGGGCCGGCTATATTACTTAACCAAGGATATAGTTCAAAAATTGGTGAACCTTCAACTTCTTCTTCATTACATTCTTCAATATTTATTTCAAATGGAGTTGCTGCAACATCTGCCAAATAATAATCATAAACATAAAGTGTATAAATGTTTTCAACTGCATTGCCAACACCTGCTGTAAAGGTTAAAGTTTCGCCTTCTTCAAACGTAAAAACAGGTGGTAAATCATTTACTGTTCCATAAATTCCATAAGTTCCACTATGCGAACCAGTAGCCGTTACATCAATAGTAAAAGTGCCATTATCATTACATATTAAATTGTTAAACGATGCATTTATTATTGCTGGTGGTTCTGTTCCACAATTCCAGCTGGCTACTAAATCGCTAAGGTTATAGGCATCAATACAAGAGAAATCTCTAATATTTTGACAATAGTAAGTTCCATTTTGAAAATATAAAGTACCAAGTGCTTCAGGATATTTTACAAAAATGTAGTTATAACGGCCTTTCATGTAAACCTCAACGCTTAATCCGCTAACACAGTTAATTGGGTCTACCAAATCTAACAACCAGGGGAATTGCTCAAAAATTTCGTTGGTTGGAGCTTCACATTCACCTTCGTAAGCAATTTCAATGTCTGCGCATGCTGCTTCACAACTATTGCCGTAAGTGTTACCATCTACACCACAAACGGGTTCATAAACAGCAGGACAAATGCAAGGTTCTTCGCATTCTCCGCTATAAGCAATTTCTACACCTTCACATTCGGCCTGGCATGCGTTGCTATAGGTGTTTCCATCTACACCACAAACGGGCTCGTAATTATCATCGCAAGCGCAACCTTCCTCTATTACTCTAATACAAATTATGTTTACATAGTAATCTGCTTTGCAACCATAATTAGGTTGTATTATGTTATAACTTAAGTCAACGTTTTGCCCTTCTAAAAGGGTGAAGCCGCCTTGTATTGAAATTGGTTCAATGCTTATGCTATCATCTAATTCAATTAAGTAACCACAACCATTTTGTGGATCGCTTGTTACTGTGCCTTTATGTTCGTAATTGCATGGGCGCGACCAAATTAAATTTTCATCATTAATTAAAGGTTGAACCTGGCTATAAGTATCATTACATTCTTCATTAGGAAATGAAAAGCCACCAATAAAACATTTTTCACCAGTATTGCAATTGTATAATGTGTTGGAAGCATCAATAAATTCGCATAAGGTGCTTATGTAAACATAATCTTCATTTTGATAATTGAAAGCATATATGCCTTCGGTACAATCAGGATAATTAATTGCATTTTGAACAAATTCTAATTCATAAGGATCTGTACAAGTAAATTCTTTTTCTATCTCACGAATACAAATTATGTTTACATAGTAATCTGCTTTGCAACCATAATTAGGTTGTATTATATTATAACTTAACTCAACGTTTTGCCCTTCTAAAAGGGTGAAGCCGCCTTGTATTGAAATTGGTTCAATGCTTATGCTATCATCTAATTCAATTAAGTAACCACAACCATTTTGTGGATCGCTTGTTACTGTGCCTTTATGTTCGTAATTGCATGGGCGCGACCAAATTAAATTTTCATCATTAATTAAAGGTTGAACCTGGCTATAAGTATCATTACATTCTTCATTAGGAAATGAAAAGCCACCAATAAAACATTTTTCACCAGTATTGCAATTGTATAATGTGTTGGAAGCATCAATAAATTCGCATAAGGTGCTTATGTAAACATAATCTTCATTTTGATAATTGAAAGCATATATGCCTTCGGTACAATCAGGATAATTAATAGCATTTTGAACAAATTCTAATTCATAAGGATCTGTACAGTTTTGTTTTTCTTCGGGCCAAATTAAATTTTCATTAATAATTAATGACTCTACCTGGCTAAAAATTTCATCACATTCAGCATCAGGAAAGGCAAGCCCGCCAATATCACATTTTTTGCCTGTATTGCAGTTGTAAAGTGTGTTTGATATATCTTCAAATTCGCATACTGTATTTTTTGCGTTATCTATAAAAATAAAATCTTCATTTTGATACGAGAACGCATAAATAGCTCCAGTACAAGTATCGTTAATTGCGGCTTGCACAATTTCTAATTCAAAAGGATTAGCACAAGTATTTTTACTATCTCCGCAACTTTCTATACAAACATCATAGGTTTCAAAATTATTAGCATTGCCCTGGCAACCGCCGTAAATAAATTGGAGGCAATCACCCTCATCAGCATCAAAATAGTAACGTGGAATGTATGCTTCGCAAGGGCCTGAAACCAGAGGCAACTTACAAGTTTCGGAGGATGCACCGCAGCCAGGATCTGTAACTAATCGAATGTAATCTGTTCCACAACCAGTTTCTGCATCGTAAACATAAATATCTTGCTCTTGTTCTCCGTTGCTTTTGTAGGTAATAAAGTTTTCGCCTGTTCCACCAGTAATTGTTTGTCCAGAAATAGCACCTATTATGTAGCTGCCAGAACCACCTGTTGCAGTAACTCCAAATGTAAACATGCCTTCTCCGTCACAATATGGCTCGGTAGTTATGTAATACTCTGGTGCATCAATGTAGTTTACTTGAAAGCAATCGGTAATTGCATAGTTTGCTTCAGCATTTAATATTTCAGAAAAAGTTTCGGCTTCAAAGTTTGGTACATCACAGCTATAACGATAGTGGATGCCGTAATAGCAAACATCGGTAAAATAGCCTCTATTATTATCTAATATATTAAAACTACCATCGGGATAAACTCCTACAAAAACGTATTCGTTATCATCTGGTCCAGTCGAGTCTTTATAATCTGCATTTAATCTAACAAAGCCATCACCACATATATTTGGGTCAGAAACTATTTGGCCAGCATCTAACAAACAAGGGTTATTATTTTCACATTCAACTTCTACAATAAAAGTACCACAGGGTGGCGATACTGTATTTCCACCTGATGCTACAGTTAACTCGTAAACGCCAGCATTACTTATTATACTTCCTACTCCATAATTATTTCCATATTGATCTTCAAAAATAGCTATTTCAATACATTCATCTGTTGGTGCTCCAAAAATTGAAAAGGCTTCAATTTGTAAACCTTCTTCACAATTATAAAAAACGTTGCTTAATTCGCAAATTGGTGGCACTTCGCAACAAAAAGGTTGAAAAGGAACGCTAACTGATGTACTACAACCTGCAATAGAAGTTGCAGTTAATTCAATATTGCCATTTGGACTAATCGTACCTATTGGATCGCCACTAAAAACAGTTTCACCATTGGAGGCATTTATTACGGTATAGTTTGTAATGGTATCGTTAATAGAAAAATAAATTAAATCTTCACAGCAATTGCTGCAACCCAAATAGGCTTCTGTAAAAGCAAATTGGCTACATTTGTTGCAAGTCCATAAATCGTTTACCAAAGTAGCTTCTTCAAAAAAGTTTGGTAAGATGTTATTACAACCTTCATCATTAATGCCACCATTTATACAAACTTGAGTGCCATTTTCATCAAAAACAAAGCCTATAGAATTACATGCAGGCGAAATATATTCGTGAGAAATATAGGTTTCGTTATTATAACAATATTGTAAAATTTCGGGGTCACATTCGCAGCCTTCGTCAGCTAATTCATTAATGTAATTATTTAGCCATTGCGGTAAGTTATCAGCATCAATAGGTTCGCAAGTCTCTTCACAAGCCCACAAATCGTTTACCAAAGTAGCTTCTTCAAAAAAGTTTGGTAAGATGGTAAAACAATCTCCTCCGGTAAAGCCACCATTTTGGCAAATTTGTGTACCATCTTCACTATAAACAAAACCAGCATAATCTGCGCAAAAAGGCGCATTGGCTTCATAAGAAATATAGGTTTCATTATTATAGCAATATTGTAAAATTTCGCCACCACATTCGCAGCTTAGCGTTGAAATAGTTTCGCTTAACCAAGCTGGTAAATTATCGGCATCTATTGCCTCGCATGTTGGTTGTTGTTCTCGTGCATTGCAAGCCCACTCACTTGTTGGTTCATTTAAATTATAAGTGGATAAACAATCTAAATTATCTCTATCAGTACAATATACTTCGCCATCTGTATCATATAATACTAATGCATCATTACTGTTAATGGCTACAAAGGTTTTTGCAGGTTCGTTGTAACGACTTACTACATTGTTGGCGCAATTTTTAATATTTAAACGAGTGGTTAACCAGGGAAAATCTTTTACCAAATTTAACAAAGGTGTTGACCAAATAAGGTTGTCTCTAATTAAATAATTTTCTAAAGGAAATTCGGTTAGATCACATTGTAGTTCTGGTAAAGTTCTGCCTTGTACATAGCAAATTTCGGCGGTAGCGCAATTGTATAAATAATTAGGATCGTCTACATATTCGCAAGCCGTTGAGCGGTACAAATAATTAGTGTTTAAATGTTGAAAGCTATAAACGCCATCGGTACAATTACGATCTAATAATGGGCTAAGCCAATCCATAAACAAAGGGTTTGAACAATCTTGTGTTACAGGGTTTGTTGGATAAATTACATTTTCATCGGTAAGAAGGGTTGAGAGTTGTTGCTCCAAATCGGCATTGCATTGGTCGCTTGGTGGAGTAAAGCCAAAAATATAGCAGAACGCACCTGTATTACAATTGTATAAAGTGTTACTCGCATCTGCCGCAATACACCCTTGTGTTGAGGTTGCATAAATATAGTTTTCATTGTTGTATACAAAAGCATAAATTTTATCTGTACAAGATGAACCAACGTAAGATTGTATCCAATCTAAAGATAAAGGTTCTTCGCATTGAGCTTTCGCATCAAAACTGTTTAGCAAAAATAAAGTTAATAGTAGGTTGTAAAAAACGATCAATCTAACTTTCATAAACATAATTTTTCTTTTATTAAAAAATGGTGAACAATTTTATAGACTACTGTAACCTGCTAAAAAGTTGGGTATTAAATTCAAATAAAAATTATAACAGTTACCAAACCTTATAAGAAATGCGAGATTTCTTGAATGTAAACCACTACTTGTTTGTTTGTTGTTTTTTATTCAAAAAAAACAATTCTGTTAACAGTTGTTTATAAATTAATTTCTTTTCAATAAACCAAAAGTATACCAATAAGCAACTAAAAACACTAACAAATAATTAAGTATGTAAGTGAATTTTATCAAAAAATTATTTTTTATTTTTCTATTTAATTGATTTTTAATTACTTACAATTCTTTCGTTTATATACTTGTGGATATGAGATCTATTTTCTATCTCTAATATTTAGTTTTTAAACTATTAACATTCATTAAAGTTAAGTAAAATTAATGCAATTCATTCTAAAAAAATGAACACTAGGCTGATTTATGAAATTATTATCGCTATCACAATTTTGAAGTATTTTTTCTAAAATGGCTTTCGGTTTCTAAAATTATTTCCACTAAAATTTTCTTTTTTTTACAAAACTTTCCATTTACAGTTCTTAAAAAAGTACTAATAATAAAAACCTTCAGTTTAAAAACATACTTACCACAACCAAATTAAAACGCCAAAAATTAATAATGCTAAAGCAACCATTTGATTTTTGTAATTGGTAAAAAAGTTTGTGCCCTCTAAACCTTCATTAATGTAAGCTTTGTTAAACGTAAGTGTGTCCAGCTGTGCTTCTGTTGGCGGTGGCGTTAATCGGCTTATTACCACAAAAACAATAGCACTTAAAAATATCATTAAGCCAACATTTATTGTAAAATGTAAATGCCACATATTAAACAAACTTAATACAAATGTAATAATGCCAAATGCTGTACCAATTAGCAAAGTGTAAAAAGAAGCATCGGCTGTACCGCGTTTATAAAAAGCACCCATTAAAAATATTACTACTATTGGTGGAACAATAATTGAAAACATCTGTTGTAAGTAAGCCCACAGCCCAGAAAAATTTTGAATTTGTGGTGCCCATAAAGCGGCAATTAACATAAATACAATTGTAGCAGTTCTGCCATAACGGGTCATTTCTTTTTCGGTTATATTTTTGCGGTTTGGTTTTATAAAATCTATTACCAATAAAGTTGATGAGGAGTTTAATGCCGAATCAACACTTGACATAATTGCCGATACTAAGCCTGCTAATACTAAACCAACCAAACCAATTGGCAATACTTGGGTAACTAAAAAAGGGAAAACTGCATCTGCCGTTTCAATACCTGGGTAAATGCTAATAGCCATTGCCCCTGGAAACACCATTATAAATAAAGGTATAATTTTTAAAAAACCGGCAAGAGTAACACCCCAGCGTGCATCATTTATTGAGCGAGCAGCCAAAATACGTTGAACAATATATTGGTTGGTACTCCAATACCAAAAACCGAGAAAAGGAACACCTACCAATAAACCGGGCCAGGGTACCGTTTTATCATCTAATGGCCGTACTACCGAAAAATGATCTTTGGGTACTGAGCTTAAAACTTTTGACCAAGAAAAATCTAACTTTGAAAATAATATATAGGTTAAAACACCGCAGCCAATAATTAAAATAACCGACTGAATGGCATCGGTATATATTACTGCTTTTAAACCTCCAAAAGCGGTATAAATACCAGCCACTAATGCCAGTATTAAAACCGTTTGCCACAGTATTAAATTTGGAAAGAAGGCCTGCAATACCAACGAGCCAGCATACAAAGCCGCGGCCGTTTCAATAACAATTGTTGTAAATATGGTTACTCCCGAAAAAAACAATTGCGAACGCCTGTCGAATCTTTTCTCTAAATATTCAGGAACGGTGGTAACGCGGTTTTTTAAATATAAGGGTATAAAAACTAAAGCCGCTACTATTAAAGGTAAGCCACTCATCCACTCATAAACAGAACCAACAATGCCACTTTCATAAGCCGCACCTGATAGGCCAATAATAGTGGAACTGGAAATATTTGAAGCAAATAATGACAAACCAATAAAGCCCCAACCAAAAGATCTGCCTCCTAAAAATAAATCTTCACTTGTTTTGGCTCTGCGTGAAACCCATAAACCAATTAAAAGTACAATAGCAAAGTAACTAATTACAATGGCTATATCTATGTTGCTAATTGTTGCTGCTCCCATATCTTTATATTTTTTTCATTTTAATTAATCCACTAACTGGCACTTCAAAATATTGAAAACCTTTGTGTAACTGTTTTGTTTGTTCTGTAACAAGCTCACCTACACAATTAAAGGTGCTTATTTTATAGTTTGGTGTATCTTCCGCTATTTTTAAAATAATTGAAGTACTAGTTTTTCCGTTTAAAATATCAATTTCAGCTTGTGAAGTATTTACACTAACTAAAACATCTTCGTAAACAGCATAAATTGCTTTTTGCTTTGTGGTTGATTTTAAATAGGTATAATTACTTAAAGGTGCAAAAGCTTCAAATTGCCCGTTCATAAAAACGGTAGCATTATTTTTCCAATAATTTATAAAGTGTTCAACCATTTTTAAATGTGGTGTTTTTATTTTGTTAAGCAATACCGAAATTTGAGGCACTCCAAAAATAGCATTTACCAATTGCAAAGCGGCAATTTCAACAACTTCTTCTTTATGCCATATTATCATATCCGAATGAACAGCCGTTTCACCGCACAACAATTTTACATCTGTAATTCTAATGCGATTACTAACTGGGTCGTTAGGGCAATCAAAAGCTCTAAACATGTTGCCATACTTTCTTAAAGCTGGCCCAACGTATCGTTGTCTAAATTCTATGGCCAAGTTGGGTTTAATGGTTTTTAAAGATTTCATAGCATCCATTAATAAACGATCAACCGCTTCATTTACATTTGCATAATCTCTGCCATCGGCTTTCGTTAAATCAGTTTCTGGGTATACTTTAAAGTCATCAATAAAATCTAATTTTAAGGCATCTACATTCCAATATGCTACTGCTTTTGTATAAATTTCAATTAAATATTTTCTTACTTCGGAGTAACGTGGATCAAAAACCGGCGCCCATCTATGGTTTTCTGTTAAAAATTTACCTTTAAATTGTTGATATGACTTGGAGTGCTTACCGCAAAAAGGTACAGAAAACCATAAGCCCAATTGCATACCAGTTTGGTGTATCTTTTCTACAAAGTCTTTTATATTAGGGAAACGATCAGGTTGCCAATCGCCAGTAAAATCGTAGCCTCTGTTTGTATCCATAGTTTGCCAACCATCATCAATAATAATTAAATCGAAGCCTAATTTTTTGGCCGTTTTACATTCTTCTATTAAACTATCTTCCTGTAAATTTTGATGATAGTTATACCAAGTTGAATACAAAGGCGCTTTAGCAATTGCCGGAACTGTGCAAGGTTTTAAATTTTCAAAGCTTGCCCACCAGTTACTCACTTCTTGTACTGCTTTAAAAAATTGAATGTTTCTAACATCAACCCTTACTTTTGCTTTGTAATGTTCAATGGCTGGGTGTGGCTCACTAAAAAAAATGATGTGGCAATACAAAAAGCAATCTTCTTCTCGCAACAAAATGTTCATTTCAATTAAATTAATTACATCCGAACAGGCAATGCTAACCACGTTTTCATCGCTATGCCCAAACACACACAAAACGGGTGCATCTACCGAAATACGCGATCTGTGATGATCTAACTCCCAATCGTAACGCAAACGTTTGTCGTGTATATCGCCACAACGCCAAACGCCTTTTACTTTTAAAGCAGGTAATTTAAACCGCAAATGAATTGGTTTTGGTGAAACCGCTTTGTTAGCTTTTATATTAAAATGAATAGAATACAAGCCATCTGCCTCATTTTCTACTTTGGTTTGCATGGCAAAACTTTCATCTTCGCTATGCAAATCAATTTTCGGAAAACTGCTTATTTCAATCGTTCTATCCATTTAAACACGTTTATGTTTTTTCATAACCATTATATTTTTTAAGAAGCGAAACCACCTGGCTTGTAGAAATACTACTCCCGCTTTTCGCTCAAATACCTGTTTTGCCAAACCTGCAAAGCCACGCTGCAACAGGTATAACCGCTACAATCGGGGCTAACCATATAACTTCGCAGCCTCGTAAGTGTTTTTCATTGTTTCTATTACATCTCCTCAATGCAAACAAAAAGGATGACAATTCTTTTCTCACTTAATAATTCATAATTTCTAATTCATAATTAATCACTCCGCCATTTCATAAATACAAACTTTCTCTTCATCTGCAACCCATATTTTTTTATCAAAAACAGTAATATCACTAACCGCACTTGTATTGGCAAAACCTGTTTTAATGTTTGGCAAAATTTCAATATTAAAATCAGCGTCAATTTGAGCAACTATTAAACCTAATCCTCCCAAATTACTTTGATGTGTTTCTAAACTATAATCATTCATACCAAAAAGTAAAGTATTATGTTCATCATTTATAAAATTGCATTTCACAATTGTATTAATGCATGATAATTGTAATTCTTGTGGTAATGCCTTTATGCTAAAGTTTAACTCCCCTTCATTAATCAAAGCTATGCTTTGCAGTTCGTTTACTTTTTTAATTTGGTAAGTTGCTTTATCAAAATTATTTAACAAATCTTCAAAAGTAGCATTGCCGTATTGTTTGTAGTTAGGGTAAAACTGTTTAATAATTGGAAGCTGTGCTGCTATATCATCGCGAGTATGATAAGGGTATGTTTTTGTGTTACCGTTTTCATCATTTAAAGTAAAACCTATTAGCGGATCGTTTTTGCCATTTCCATCTAAATCACCAACCACCAACTGCAAAGGGTTTGCTTTACTTGCCTTCAGTCTTGAGTTTAACCCAAGGTTACCTAAAACCAAATCCATGTCGCCATCGCCATCTAAATCATCTGCGAACACACAACGCCATAAACCGCTTAAGTTTTTAAAGGCAGCTATATTTTGTTTAACTAATTTACCTTTTTTGTTTATGTAAACTAATGGTTGCATCCATTCACCAACAATAATTAAATCTACCCAACTATCTGCATTTAAATCAGCCCAAATTGCATCGGTAATTAAACCTAATTTTTCATTGCCAAATATTTCCATAATTTTGTTTTCAAACTCTTTACTATTATTTAGCCAAAAAGCTGAAGGCGAGGTTTGCGGAAAAAATTGTGGCATTGAATGACTGCCGACAAACAAATCAATATCTCCATCTTTATCAAAATCAGCCGGAGCAATGCAAGTAGATAGTGTTGAGTTTTCAATAAAGTATTCTCCTATGTCGTAAAAAATACTATCTTCATTTATTAAACCTGCATCCATATGAAAAATTTTATTGTTGCGCTCGTAGAAACCTCCATACGCAACATAAACATCTTCATTTCCGTCATTATTAAAATCAAAAAATTCCGCATCAAAAACAAACCTGTTACCATCTCTAAAAGATTGTTGTTTAGTTAAGGTAGCTCCATTGTAATACATCTCTGATGATTTCTCACCCGATCTTCCAACAAAAACAAAAGACTGCCCATTTTTGAAAGTGTTAGATTTTGCTACCACATAACCTTTTAAACTATTTTGTTTTAATAGAAGTGGTTGAATACTGTAATCGTGAGTTGTTTTGGCTTGCTCAGTTATCATTAAGGTATCTTTTAATACAAACAATTCAAACTTTTCTGCAGATGTAGCAATTACATTAGCAGCCTTTGAGTCTTCAATATTAATAAACAGTTGTTGATTGCTTTTTACATTTTCTTTTTTTGTGATGTTTCCGTTATGCCATTCAATAATTAAACTATCAATTGTTGTTGCATTGTTTAAACCAAAATGCAAAATCGGTTCTACCGTTGAAAGATAACCTCTAACTGGAGCAAACATTTTTTGTTGCAACGCTCCGTTTACCCAAAGGCTTACTTTAGTGCCAATAGCATCTTTGTTAAATTGAGTTCCTTCTAATTTAACTTTCAAATAATTACCACCTTGTTTATTTTCAATAATAAATGCAGGTTCATTAATGTTGTTTACTACCAAGTCTAAATCGCCATCCAAATCTAAATCGGCATAAGCTGCACCATTACTTAATGAAGGTGCATTATTAAATGTAGTAGTAGTTAAATTTTTAAATTGAAAATTGCCTTTGTTTTCAAAATAAGCATTGTTTAATTTTACTGCATCTTGTTGTTGTAAGTTTACAAGTAGTTCTTTTTTAACAGCTTCTTCTTTTGCAAATGGATTGTTTTGGTTGTTGTAGTTTATAAAATCTAAATCGGTAATATTAGTAGCGTAACCGTTGGTAATGTATAAATCGTTTAAACCATTATTGTTAAAATCGGCAAAAAGTGGTGCCCAACTCCAGTCGGTTTGGTAGATGTTGCTATAGGTTCCAATTTCTGTAAAAGGTAAAAGTTGCTTGTTGTTTATACCATTATGTTTTTGCAATACATTTTTTATAAATTGATGATGATAGTTTTCTTTAAGGCTTAATAAATATTTGTCATAATTCATTCTGCCCAACATTGTTTTTTGGCGAGCATTGGTGTAGGGCAACATATCTACCACTATAATTTCTTCTAAGCCATCGCTATTTAAATCAGCAGCATCTACGCCCATACTGTTGTAACTGGTATGCACTAAAACTTGTTTAGAGGATTCGGTAAATGACTTTCCTTCATTATTAATATAGAATAAATCATCACTCATAAAATCGTTGGCTACGTACACATCTAAAAATCCATCATCATTTACATCGGTTAAAACCACGCCTAAGCCAAAGCCCGGTTGGTTAATTTTCCAGGCTTTTGAGGCATCTTTAAAAAACAATTCGCCTGTTTCTGCTTGTTGGTTTAATAAAAATTTGTCGAAGCTTTTTTTTGATGCATAACGTTTTGGTTTGGGATAATTTTTATTGGTTGGGTCTACATGGTTTTGTAATTGATATACATCTAAATCACCATCTTTATCTGCATCAAAAAAAACAGCTTGTTGGCTGTAGAGGTCTGTTGCTAAACCAATAGTAGTGGCTTGTTCGGTAAATTCTATTTTATTTTTGGTAGATGTGTTGATGTATAGTAAGTTTTTACATTGGTCGGCTTCACAATTGTAACCACCAACACTTAAATATATATCTTTTAAACCATCGTTATTAATATCAACAATGCTAATGCCATTTATCCAATCAGATGTTTGTATAGCATTGTTTTTTTCAAAATTAAAATTGCCTTTGTTAATGTATAATTGTGAACTTAATTGATTAGCGCCGAAAAAAATATCGGGCAACGAATCATTATTAAAATCGGCAATAGCAACACCAGCTCCATTATATAAATAATGAAAATCTAAAATATTTATTGCTGCCGTTGGCTTAATCACATTATTGAATTGAATACCAGTTTTGTTTTCAGGTAGATATTGAAAAGCATATTCTTCTGTTTGGCAGGCTGCAAACAAAATCATAAAAAAAAAAGAAACACCAAGTAAGCGGTAGTTCATACCAAAATGATAAAAATATGCCAGACTGAATTGTATTTGCTACATCAGCCCAGCATAATATTAGACTAATAACCTGTGTTTTGTTTTAAGTTTGCATTTGCAGCTATTTCACTAACTGGTATCCAAAGGTATTCATCTCTACCCTCGGTAAAAGTGCCACCACTTAATGATTTTGGATGATCGCCGTGCAATGAAGTTGTTCCCAAATATTCATCTGCCAAGCCCCAACGTACCAAATCGAAATAACGGTGACCTTCGCCAGTAAGCTCCAACACTCGCTCATCAATAATTGCTTGTTGTACTTCGCTTTGTGATAGCCCTGCATCTAAAGTATTTACTAATGCTCTATCTCTTACAATATTAATATTGGCAATAGCTTCTGCTGTTTTACCTTGTTCGTTTTGTGCTTCTGCCAACATTAGCAATACATCGGCATAGCGAATGATGCGCCAGTTGTTGCCAACATTAGTTCCTAAAAAATCAATTTCGCTGCGTTCGCCCAAATCTAAACCTGCATATTTACGAGTAAAAATGGCTTCCATATTTTCTGATTCAGCTAATGTAATGTCTTCTGCAAAGTCGGTCTTAAATTCAGTACCACCATAACCTGTTGAGCCTTCATAATCATAGGCTAAAGTTGCATTACGACGAACAGTTTCGCCATTGGCTTCAAATATATTTTTTACCCAACTATTTACATAATGCGATTGATCTGGCGATTTTGAGGGTGGTGCATAATCAATATGGAAATTACCCATTGTGCCAACACCTGGTAAATCTACTCCCCAAGAGAAAGTTTCTAAACCCAGATATTGCAGTTCAAATACAGACTCCTGATTGTTTTCATTGTCAATACCAAAGTTATCTTGATATTGCTCTGCTGTTAATAAACTGTAGTTTCCGCTGCTTACCACTTCCATTAAAGCAGTTTCAGCTGCTGCCCAGTTACCTCTGTATAAATGACTTTTACCCAGTAAGCTTGTTGCTGCACCAGCTGTTGCTCTGCCGGTATTTGCACCATCCCAGGAGGCGGGTAGTAGAGTTTTTGCTTGTTCTAAATCTGCTATTATTTGATCCCAAACAGCATCGGGCGAAGCTTGTTCAGGAAAGTATTCGTCGAAACTTTTAGGTGTGCTGATAATTAAAGGAACATTTTGAAATAGGTTGACTAAATACCAGTTGGAGAAAGCTCGCATAAAATATGCTTGGCCTGTAAGGCCGTTGCGTTGCGCTTCGTCTGTTACAGCATCGGCACTCATATTTTCTAATATTGAATTGGCACGATAGATACATTTGAACGGCTCTTGCCAAACTTCGGTAGCCCAACGCGCAACACCAGGTACGCCTTGCAAAGTAGAAAGCGCAGTATTGGCATCAAAAGGACGAACGTTAAAAACATCTGACCGAAGCATTGCGCCAGTATGAATAATTCTACCCCAAAAAAATGTATTTGTAATTGGGTGATACATGCCATTTACGGCTTTTTCAAAATCGTCGGGTGTTTGCCAAAATGTATCGGCATTAACAGAGTTATTATTTGATTGGTTTAACAAATCTTCATTGCAGCTATAAAAAGTAAATACAGTTGCAAAAAAGATCAAACTTAAAATTCTTAATATATTTATATTTTTCATTATTTTATTAGTTTAATTTGGTTTTAAAAATTGGCTTGAATACCAAACATAAAAGTTTGAGTGTTTGGGTAAGCTCTTATATCAACACCTCTACCTAATAATGGATTTACTGATGCTACCGGAGCACCGAAACCAAAACTAGAACGGTCGCCCGCAGCAGAGGAAACATCAGGATCATAACCAGTATAGCCTGTTAAAGTTAGTAAGTTTTGGCCTGTTACAAAAAGGCGTAAACTGCCCAGCCAATCGCCAACTTTTTCACCACCTAAGGTATAACCAATTTCTAGTGAACGTAAGCGAAGGTAAGAACCATCTTCCACAAAAAAGTCGGATGGTGCTCGGTTACCACCAGCATCGGTTGCAGTAGCACGTGGTACATCTGTGTTTGTATTTGTTGGTGTCCATGCATCATTCATTAAAGCTAATTTATTACCATCTGCCCAAACAGTATTAAAAAATTTAGGCATATTATAAATTTCATTGCCTTGCACACCGTTTAAAAACACACCAAAATCTATTGCTTTAAAGTTACCGCCAAAAGTAAAGCCATAAGTAAAATCTGGAGTTGGGTCGCCCAAAATAAGTTGATCCATATCGTCAACTATTCCATCATTATTTTGATCTACTCTAATTAAATCGCCTGGTTGCACTAAGTCTTTTCGCACATTATCGTTTGCTATGTTCGGATCATTGTCAATTGCAGCTTGATCGGCATAAACACCTGCTGTTTGGAAGCCCCAAAACACACCTGGTGCTTCACCAACAATAAAACGATTAACAGTAGTTAAATCTTCGGTAACTGCCGGGCCAAGTATTGGATTTGGAAGTACGGTTACTTCGCTATTATAAGTTGCAAAATTAGCACTAAGCTCCCAATTAAAATTACTAGAACTGCTGTTTCTATATAAGGCTTCTAACTCAAAACCATTGTTTTTAATAGATGCTGCATTACGAATAATTGGGTTACTTGTACCAGAAGTAGAGGGTACGTTTACTGCTGCCAATACATCTTCTGAGTTTTTAATGTAATAATCTGCACTTAATAATAGTTGGTTAGATAGAAAGCCTATGTCGGCACCAACATTAGTTGTGGTGGCTACCTCCCATTTTAAGTCGTCGGCAACAAAGGTAGTTTGAGCAAAGCCAGTTCGTAAAACGCCATTAAACGAAACTTCACTATTTAAACCTATTGTTGGCGTATAGGCATAATCTGGTATGTTTTGCGAACCAAGTGTACCATAACCTGCCCTAATTTTTATACGGCTAACTACACCATCTTGCTGAAAAAAGTTTTCGTTGTGTAAATTCCAACCTAAAGAAATAGATGGGAACACACCAGCACGGTTGCCTTCTGGAAATTTTGATGAAGCATCTCTACGTAATGTTGCTTGAAATAGATATTTGTTATCGTGGCTATAGTTTACTCTGCCAAATATTGATTGCAATCCACTTATATTGTTGAAACCTGTTAAACCAATTACTTCGCTTGTTGGTGCGGCACCTGTTACTGTAATATCATTGTTAGGTGTATTTCTTACAAAAATACCATTATTACTAGCTACTATTTTTTGCCTGGTATAACCTACTACCGCACTTAAATTGTTGTTTGTGCCAAATGTAGTATTGTAGTTTAAAGTTGGTTCTACTAAGGTTAATAAGTAATCGCTATTTATATTAACTATGCTGTTTTTTGGGTTAATATTAAATATTGCATCTGTTTCGCTCATAAAATATGTTGGTGTAAATATGTTTAGAAATTCATCTGATTTATCTGCACCAAAGTTTAGTTTTACATTAAAATCGTCGGTAATATCGTATTGAAAATTTACGTTACCAAAAAGCTTAAAGGCATTTAAGTTATTTTCTTCTACAGCTGCTTGCGCATATTTATTTGAACCACCAAAACCGTGTATACTTGCATCTGGTGCTTCAAAACCGCCTTCATTATTTTCGTTGGTTTCTGCAAGTATAGGCGCAGTTGAACCATCGAAACCAAACCAACGGTTTTCTTCTAAGTTACTTTCTTGTATTGATAAAGATTGATTGATAGTTAAACGCCCTAATTTAAAACGACTGTTTACTCTACCATTTAAAGCATTAAAACCTGAGCCTATTAAAATACCATCTTGATTAAAATAGTTACCAGAAAGAAAATATGAGGCTTCTTCTGAGCCACCAGAAACGGAAATTCCCATATTTTGAATATTGCCTGATTGCAAAGACAAATCTTGCCAATTAGTATTAGGGAAATTATCTTCTAAGCTAAAACCTGTATTATCGTTAAGCTCTAACTGGTTTCTAAAAGCAGTAAATTCTGAGCCTGTCATTAAATCAAGCTTATTGCTTGGTGTTTCTACACCAGTTCTTAAATCAACTGTTATGTTTGCTTTGTTTTCAGTATTACCTCTTTTTGTAGTAATAATTACCACACCATTTGCGGCACGAGAACCATATATAGCAGAAGAAGCTGCATCTTTTAATACTTCAATTGATTGAATATCTTTTGTGTTTAAGAAGTTCATATTATCAGCAAAAGTGCCATCAATAACATATAATGGATAAGAGTTGGTAATAGAACTTACGCCTCTAATAAAAACATTGGTATCACCACCTGGCTGTCCGCCATTATTTTCAATTTGAACTCCAGCCATTTTACCTTGTAATACTGAGCTAGCACTACCAGCTACTAAACTTTTAATATCTTTACTTTGAATAGAAGTTACCGAACCAGTTAAATCGCTACGCTTTTGCACACCGTAACCAATTACTACAACTTCATCCATTAGCTCGGTATCGCCTTCCATCATCACATTAACAAGGTCTCTTCCATCAATATTAACCACGGTTTCCTTCATACCCAAATAATTAATGCGTAAGGTATTGCTGCCCTCGGGTACATTTAATTTAAAGTTACCATCAATATCGGTAGTAGTACCAATATTGGTTCCTTCAACAACAATAGTTGCTCCAATTACAGGATCATTAAATTGGTCGGTAATTTTACCAGTTAGGGTTTGCGCCATTACAAACTGACTTACAGTTAGCAACATCATTAACATAACAACTCGTTTAAAGCCGTATTTGCCTCTGGTTAAAAAGCGATTTTTTAAAGTTTTTACTTTTGGTTTCATAATCAATATTTAAAAATTAGTTTTTATATTAAGTTTTACAAGGATTTTCTTCTGTATAATTCCACTTTTAAAATTTCTTTAACAGGTGTTTTATTTAAAACAAATTTGGCGGCCTTTGCTGCCATGTAATCAAAATCTGCAAAAAAGGTGGTAATGCCGCCACTAATAATTTCTTTAACCGGGCTGTCGTTGGCAGAAAGAATACCTATATGTTTGCCTACTTCTAAATTTTGTTGCTGCGCATCTTTTAGTAGTTTCCATAAATCAACATCGCCAATAGTTATGTAGGCGCAATTTTTTTTTAGTAGATGCGATTGATAGTAATTTTCAACAACTCCGTTTAACTGGTGTTTCTTAATAAAATATAAAAATGCTTTTTTAATGTTTTTAGGATAATCTGAATCTTTTCGATAAAACAAAATAATGCTCTTAAAAGATTTTAATTCTTTTAGCAATTGCTCAAATACTCTTAAAGTAGTTTTGTAAAACTCTTGTGCAATGTAAGAGTATTGTTTACCCAAGTTTTCAAAGCGATCAATAATTAATAATTTATTAGGTTGAATACCGGTTAGTACCTTTTGTGTAATTTTATTATGAATTGGGGCTACTACATACATACCATATTTGCCAGTAATGCTACTAATAATTTGTTCGTACTGTTTTTTATTATTATGATGAAAGAAGACTTCAATTTTTACATCTTCTCCTAAAGCTTCTCTAAAAGTGTTATAAAATATTTCTTGAAAAGAATGAAAAGCATAAAGTACCAAAGCCACTTTAAGTTTTTGTTGGGTATTTACATCATCAACATAAAACCCAACACCTTGCCTTGAACTGATAATGCCTTTATCTTTTAGATTTTTATATGCTGTAACAACAGTTTCGCGTGCTACACCCAGTTCTGCAGATAAGCCATTTACGGAAGGTAGTAAGTCACCTTTTTTAAATTCGCTATCTGCAATAGCTTCGCTTATGCCATCCACAATTTTTAAATATTTTGGATAGCCATTTTCTTTTTTTAGGGCTTTAATTTTTGCAATAGCTTTCATTATTGCTGGTTAGTTTACTGTACTGTACTGTGCTAATATAGAGAGAAAGCCGATATTGTCAAAATTATGCTAAAAAAAATTATTTAAAAAGATGATTTCTTAACGCCCAACACGTTAATAACCGAGAAGAATTTAGCTTGCATTAAGGCTAAACCCTTCTAAATTTCGATCTGGTGTTTTAAATTTCAAACTGAAGATGGGATTGCCAATTCTTTAAAATCTGAAAATAATAATGTGTTTTTAGAAATGTAAAATTAGTTTTAGAACGCTTAACTTATAAAAAAAGCCCAACCAAAATTGGTCGGGCTTTCCTTTTATATTTTTAATACTAATTTAGTTAGGATGCACGTGAAATTTAAGCATTTCTGTTACGGTATGCTCTTCATCTTCATGGTTGTGCTCGTCATCTTCATCGTGGTTGTGCTCGTCATCGCCGTGTGGCCAAACTTTTGCTTCAACTATCCAGTTAGTATGGCCTGCAACACCATTTGCTTCGGTTAAAGCTAAATCGGCATGAATTTCATAATTTCCTTCTGTTGCGTGTACGTGTTCATCAGTTGGGCCATCATATAAAACTACGCTATGATCATCTTCTTTGTAAATTTTTACGTTTACATTGTGTATCGTTTCGCCAGTACTGCTTGTAAAGTTTACGTGTAAGTGTACCTCATCGCCTACTTTTTTATCGTCGGCATTGGGCGACATTATGCGAACCTCGTAACCATATTCCATATCCTGATCATCATCTTTGTCGCAGGCATTAAAAAATAAGAGACCTAAAATTGATAGACTTAAAATTAAATTTTTTTTCATTTTTTTTATGTTTTATTTTAAAACGCAAATTTAAAGCTACAAAATGAAAAATGCAATCATAGTTTTTCTTTTATGCATATTTATAATTGATTAATAATTTTTATTGAAATAAATTGGACCTTAATAAAGTAAATTGTTTTATGTTTTTTACCTCAAAAAAAAAGTTATTTTAGTTTAGCATTATTAGCCTTTACATAAGCCTCCCAACTGTTGTATTTTTTATCACCTTGTATTGCATTGCGCTGGTAAAAATGGCACAAAGCCAGCGAAATAGCATCAGTAGCATCTAAAAATTGTGGCTTATATTCCATTTTTAATAATTGTTTTAACATAGCGGCTACTTGCTCTTTACTAGCATTTCCGTTGCCAGTTATAGATTGTTTTACCTTTTTTGGGCTGTATTCAATTACTTTTACATTAGCTAATGTTGCGGCAACCATTGCTGCGCCTTGTGCCCTGCCAAGTTTCAACATTATTTGTGCATTTTTGGCATAAAATGGAGCTTCAATAGCCATTTCGGTTGGTTGGTCGCGTACAATTATTTTGGTTAAGGCTTCTGTAATGGCTTTTAATTTTAAGCTATGTTCTTTAATATGATCTAACTGAATAACGCCGGCACAAACCAAATTGACTTGTTTTTTTACTACTTCAATAATGCCGTAACCTAATACTTTTGTGCCGGGGTCAATGCCTAATATTTTTAATGTGCTTGTTTCCAAATAACTATTGTGTTTTGCTTACCAGTCGTTTTCTTCTAATTGAAATAATTCACTTACCTCTATTTCAAAAATTTTTGCCAAACGCAAAGCTAATACAGTTGATGGAACATATTTACCTAATTCCACGGCATTTATAGTTTGGCGGCTTACATTTATTAACTCTGCTAAGGCGGCTTGAGTAATATTTTTTTTGGCCCGTTCTACTTTAATGCTATTTTTCATAGTTTTTAATTTTACGCAACTGCCAATTAAACCTAATAATAAAATAGATGGGTATCGTAAACATATTGAAGATCATTAAATAGTAAAATGAAAATCCATAAATAATAAGCATTGCCAATAGCAGTATTGCAAAATTAAAATAGGTTGCCCAAACCAAACTCTCTAGCCTAATTTTAGCAATAAATTCATCCTCTTGTTTCTCTTTAGAAAAGGCAACAAAGAGTGAACCAACTAAAATTAAAACACCTAAAATTTCAATTAAAATATTGTTTTCTATTATAGTAATATATTTTTTATCAAAACTAAGCCCTTCTTTATCAGCAATTAAAGCAGGCACTTTTAAATCAAATAAAGTAGGTTCTATATTAAAGTGAATAACAAGTAAACCAGCTATAACGCTCGGCACTAAAATAAACCAACCAAGTTTTTTAAAACTATTCGGAAATAAGTATTTCATCTTTTACAATTTAAATGTTTTCAAAAAAAGTAATATTAATACGACAAAAAGTAAAGTATATTTTACAAAATGATAAAAATTTTTTACTTTATAGAATAATCTGAGTTTTGTTTTTACAATATTTTCATTTATCGTTTAAATATTAGACATTTGCTTGGTCGTTTCAATAAATTACCAATTAATTGCAAAAGCAAAATAAAAAGTGCGTTGTTTTAGCAGCAAAAATTATAATGCTGATGTTGCTTTTTGTAGCTATTTATGTGCAACTGTTTAGCAATACCAAAGCAAATACAATAAGCAATGCTTTTAACCATAAGTTTGAGCTGCATCAACTGGCTTATTTTTTTGTTTCCTTCATATTAATCGCATTCAATTTTTTTTGTGAAACTAAAAAATGGCTCAGCTTAACAAATGTATTTTACAAACTATCTTTTACAAAAGCGTACAAAGCAGTATTAGCTGGTACAACAATGGCTTTTTTTACACCCAACCGTATTGGCGAATATGGCGGCAGGGTTTTGTTTGTACCTCAAAAATATTTGGTAGAAACAGTTGCGGTAACTATGGTAGGCGGTTTGGCACAACAAATAATTACTTTGCTATTTGGTTTGGTTTCTTTATTTTTTTTAAAAGATGCTTTATTAACAAATACGCTATTTACTGAAACACAGCTAAGCTTAATTACGTTTATAAGTTTAATATTGTTTGTTGTATTACTATTGCTTTTCTTTTACATAAAGTATGCAATAAAAGTAATACCCCAAGTTAAATGGCTAAAGAAACACTTGAGTAAATTGAAACTTTTACAACAATACAGTAAAGTAGCCTTGTTAAAAGTTATGCTTTGGGCAGCTTTAAAATACTTAATATTTAGTATGCAATTTTATTTTTTGATTTTGGCTTTTGATATTCCATTTCAAATTAATTTTGTTTGGCTAAGTATGTTAAGTTTTTTGTTGCAAACCTTAATACCATCGGTTAGTTTGTTTGAGTTAGGTATACGAGGTAACGTGGTACTTTTTACTTTTGGCGCATTTACGCATCTTAAAATAGAAATATTAGCAGCCTCCGTAACGTTATGGATATTTAATTTGTTGATTCCTGCAATTATAGGCGCATTTTATATTTTAAAAATAAATTTTTTAAATGAATAACCTGAAAACTATTTTTTTGATATTAGCAGCAATAAGTTGGTTTGCCACAAAAGCGCAAAACGACTGTGCTACTTTAAACAATGTGTTTAACCCGGGCGAAACCATTACCTACGAAGGTGCTTACAACTGGGGCCCAATTTGGGTAAAAGCTGGCTTTGCCTCTTTTGCAACTAAAATGGAAACGGTAGATTCGCTGCAACTGTTACATATTGTTGGCGAAGGCAAAACTTATAAAACCTACAATTGGTTTTATGAAGTACACGATATTTACGAAAGCTATGTTGATACCAGCTCTATGTTGCCTTATCAATTTATTCGCAATGTAAACGAAGATGGGTTTTTAATAAATAACAAATACACCTTTAATCATAATAAGCAAAAAGCTTACGTACATTACCGCAAAACGAATAACAAAATAAAACAAGTAAACGAATACATTAACATTGGTACTTGCACACAAGATGTGTTGTCGGCAGTTTTTTATGTTAGAAATATTGACTACAGCAAATTGGAAATTGATGATGAAGTACCTTTCAAAATTATGATAGATGCGGAAGTTTATGATGTAAAAATTGTATACAAAGGCATTGAAGAAAAAAAGGTTAGAAAAAACGACAAGTTTCGCTGCCATAAAATTGAGTTTGAATTAATACCAGGTACTATTTTTGCCGAAGAACAAACTATGACTATTTGGGCTACCGCCGACGACAATAAAATGCCCGTAATGGTTGAGTCGCCTTTACGAATTGGCAAAGCCAAGTTTTATTTAAAAGATTATGAAGGCTTGCAATATCCTATGAGGGCTTTGGTAAATTAGGGTGTTTAAAACAAAAACCTATTGACCAATAGATTTTTTTATATTTGTATTATTGGAAAAACAAAATAAATACAAAAACCCTTTAATTGAAGTATTTGGATTTCCTCCAGCAAATAAAACTGTAAAGGCCAAACGGTATAGAAGTCAAAAACTCTGTCCGTATAACAATAAAGTACCCAACTGCACTAAAGACAAAGCAAATAATCCCCTTGGTGTATGTAGCATAAAACATAAAGATGCTACTGTAATAACTTGCCCTACCAGATTTAGAGAAGACTGGCTTATAGTTGAAAATGCAGCAGCGTTTGCTTTTGGTAAAAATTCTAAATGGACTTCTATATCAGAAGTTAAGCTGTTAGATAAAAATGGTCAATCTGCTGGTAATATAGATTTTGTTTTAGTTGCCTATAATAAAAAAGGAGAGGTAATAGATTTTACTTCGTTAGAAGTTCAGGGAGTTTATATTTCGGGTAATTTGAGAAATCCATTTGAAGCATTTTTAACTAATCCCTCTCAAAAATTAGAATGGCCAGTTGGCTACAATTATCCAACACCAGATTACTTATCTTCATCAAGAAAAAGGTTAGTACCTCAAATGTTATATAAAGGCGGGGTTTTTAAACATTGGGAAAAGAAACAAACCGTAGCACTTCAAAAATCTTTTTTTGACACCCTGCCTGAACTTCCTAAAACAACAAAAGCTAAAGCAGACATTGCGTGGTTTTTATACGATCTTAAGTACGAAAAGAAAACGAAACAATATAATCTTCAACTAATAGAAACTGTTTATACCGAATTTGAAGCTGCTCTAAAAACTATTACAACACCAAAACCAAGTAAATTAAATGATTTTATAGGGATTCTTCAAAACAAATTAGACCAGCATTTAGAAAATAATTCACCAGACACTCCCTCATTAAAAGATATTATTAGCAAGTAAAATGAGAGGACAATTATCTATTTTTGAAGCGGAAAAAGAAAGCATACAAAAAGTTGTTAATGTAGCATCTGTTCCTCTAAGGAGTCCTTTCAGATATCCTGGAGGTAAAACCTGGTTAGTACCTACAATAAGAAAATGGTTAAAACATAACCATAAAAAAACATTAATAGAGCCTTTTGCCGGCGGAGCAATAGTAGGCTTAACAGCTGCATTTGAAAATTTGGCAGATGAAGTAGTTTTAGTAGAATTAGACGAGCAAGTTGCAGCAGTATGGGAGGTAATAATTAATAGAAATGCAGAGTGGCTGGCCAACAAAATATTTACTTTCGACTTGAATATTGAAAATGCAAATGCCGTACTTCAAAAAGAAAATAAAACTATTGAAGAAGTTGCATTTTGTACAATTCTTAAAAATAGAATATTTCACGGAGGCATTTTAGCCAAAGGGTCGGGAATGATTAAAAATGGGGAAAACGGAAAAGGAATAAAATCAAGATGGTATCCTAAAACATTAAAAGATAGAATTCTTGCAATTGATCATATAAAACAAAAATTAGTTTTTAAACAAATTGATGGTTTTGAAATATTAGAACAAAATAAACTTACTAAAGATGTTGTATTTTTTATTGATCCACCTTATGTAAAGGCAGGTCGCAGGTTATATACTCATTTTGATATTGATCATGAAAAACTATTTACTCTGATTGCTCAACTAAACGGGAAATATATGCTTACTTACGATGACAATGAAGAGATAAGAAGACTTGCTGAAAAATTTAATTTAAAATACAAATTGATACCCATGAAAACCACACATCATATTAAAAAATACGAATTAATTATATCTGATAGTTTCAATTGGTGGTAATCAAATTGTCACCGCCTTCACAAAAGCCTTCAACTTTTCTTCATCTAACTTGCCATTTGTTCTAACACCGCTGCATAAATCCACACCAAAGGTGTTGTACTATTGTAATAGCAGCTTGCACATTTTTTGCAGTTAAACCACCAGCCAAATAAACAGGTTTTGTAACCGCCGCAACAATTTGTTTACTTAATTGCCAGTTATGTGTTCTGCCCGTGCCGCCGCCCAATTCTTTAACAGTTAAATTTGGGTTGCCGCTGTCTAACAAAATAACATCAACTAAAGGCGAAATTTCAATTGCTTGTTGCAGCGCGCATTTATCTATTACGTGTATCACTTGTACTAACTTAACTTTTGGCAATTCTTTTTTTATAATAGCATAATCATTTATGGCAATAGCATCTACCAGTTGTATTGTTGTAGTATTTACTTTTTTATGATGCGTAATAATGTCTTCCGCTTTTGTAAAACTGCTTAACAAAAATGTATCAATTAAAGCAGGTGCATAATTAGCTATTTTAGCAATTAAAGCATCATTAATAATACCAGGACCACTTGGCATATTACCAACCAAACCCAAAATGTTTGCGCCATAGCTAATAGCCATTTTAGCTTCTTCAATACTAGCAATACAACAAATTTTTATTTTCACCCTTCTTACAAAAAAAATCATTAAAAAAATAGTAGCTTTGAAATGTTATTATTAGGCAATAAATTTTGTTAATAAAACGTCAATACATTATTCACAATTACAATAGACAATTAATACTTATGGATATCAAACTTTTAAAGCAGTTTTTGGTAATTCTTTTTGCAGTTTCAATACTTGCCTCTTGCACAAAAGATGAGCCTGTAATTTTAGAAAACGCTGAAATTAAACAAGACGAACGGATTAATGATGAAAGTACCATGCAAAATCTGTTAAAATCAGATTTTGAAGTAAAAGAAAAAAATGCAGCCGAAGCTACTATAAAAAGGTGCTTTGAGTTGAACTTTCCACTAAATATTGTTTACCCAGACAAAACCACCAGCAACGTTAATAGTTTTGAAGCACTAGAAACCGCTTTTGGTACTTGGTACGAACAAAACCGAGGTACAACAGAAGAACCAATGTTAAACTTTCCGGTGGAAGTTACTTTGATGGATGGAACTATTGAAGCAATTAACGATGAAAGCGAATTATTAAACTTAATGAGAGAATGTTTTGAAAACGAAAATGTAGTAAAACGCAAATGTTTTGAAATTAACTTTCCGGTTGAAATTGTTTTAGAAGGACAAAATGAAGCTACAGCTATTAACAATGAAGCAGATTTTGAAAACCTTTTTAAAAGTAGAGATGAAAAAATTAAGTATGAATTTGTTTTTCCAATAAGCATTACGCTTAAAAAGGGAGCAATTAAAACTTTAGAATCGAACGAAGATTTTAAAGCAATAAAAGCATATTGTAATGAAAAAGGGAAAGAGAAAGATGATGATGACAAAGACGACAAGGATTGGGAAGATGTACATAATAATTTTGAATTTGATTTTTTAAGAAATCAATGTTTTCAAATTGAGTTTCCGGTAAGTTTTACTTTGCAAAATGGCAATACCATTACCGCCGATAGCTACGAAGCAATTTTTAAAACCATTGCCGAACAATTAAGAGATAACAATGGAGAATTTAAGGAGTTGGCTATTGCTTACCCTTTAACCGTAACTATAAATGCCGATAGAACAACAGTAACGCTTAACAGCGAAGAAGAATTAAAAGGCTTGTATAAAGAATGCGAGATTAGTTGGGAAGATGATAAAGATAATGACAATAGAGATGAAGATTGGGAAAATGATTTTTATGATGACATTGATTGGAACTTTTTTAAAAATAGTTGCTTTACAGTTGATTTGCCATTTGATTTAACCATTGATGGAGTAGAAAAAATTGCAATTAGCAATTACGAAACCATGTTTGAAACAATAAGTACTTTGCTTAAAAGCAATGATTATGAATTAGAAGATGTTGCCTTAAACTACCCAGTAAGCGTAACATTAATTGATGGTACAGCAGCAATAATAAGTACAGAAGAAGATTTTGAAGAATTAGAAAAAACGTGCGAAGACAAGTTTTTAGTAGACTGGGATAATGAAGAAGAGTGGGAAGATTACGACTGGGTAAATGAAAATGAATTTGAAAGCGAAGTATTTGAACTTTTAAAAAACCGATGTTTTGAAATGCAACTACCAATTAGCATAACCACAAAAGCGGGTGAGGTTGTTGAATTTAAAAGCTATGAAGAAATTATGGAAACCTTAACGGAGTTGTTTAGAAATAATGAAATTGTTGATTTTGAAGAAATAACATTAAACTACCCGGTAACTGTAATTTTAAAAGATGGCGCAACAGAAGCAATCACCTCAGAAGAAGAGTTAGAAAAAGTAATTGAAGCTTGTGAAGACAACAGAGGCCATGGTTGGGGAAATGATGACGATGATGATAGAGATGAAGATTGGGGTTTTGGCGATTTCGATTTTGGCGATTTTGACTTAGACGGTATTATGTTTGAAGATTTCGATTTATCTCAATTCGACTTTAGTGACTTTCAAAATTTAGGTGATTTCAAAATATTTTGTTTCGAAATAAACTTTCCAATTGTAGTAAATGTAAGCGATGAAGAACGCATTAGCGCAGAAAACTTTGGCGATTTAATACAGCAAATGTTTGAGGTAATTTTAACCAACAGAGATAAAGAAATTGAGCCAAAAGTAGACTACCCAATTACCGTTACAATGGAAGATGGTACTATTAAAACCATAAATACTAATGATGAGTTTGAAGAATTAGCTAAAAATTGTAAAGATTAACATCAAACAAAAACAATTTGACTGCCACTTTAATGGCATAAATCAGCCAAATTTTACCAATTAAACTTAAACAAAGGGGATGCTGCAAAAAGGCTTACCCTTTTTTTTACGTTACTATAGAAATATCTTGTAAATTTGCCCTCTATTTTAAACAAAAAAGCAAATAATATAAAGTGGATACCACAACAGCGCACAAAACAGATGTGCAAGCCGTAGATAACTTAGCATCAACATTCAAAAACCTAAAGTCAGAAATTGGAAAAATAATTATTGGTCAGCACGATGTTGTTGAAAAGGTTTTAATTTCAATTTTTTGTGATGGTCATAGCCTTTTGGTTGGTGTACCCGGTTTGGCAAAAACCCTTTTAATAAATACCATTGCCGATGTAATGGATCTTAGTTTTAAGCGTATTCAATTTACGCCCGATTTAATGCCATCTGACATTACTGGTGCTGAGCTAATTGATGAGAACCGAAAATTTGTGTTTAGTAAAGGCCCGTTATTTGCCAATATAGTATTGGCCGATGAGATAAACCGTACACCACCCAAAACACAAGCTGCATTGTTAGAGGCCATGCAAGAACGTTCGGTTACCGCAGCAGGCCAAATGCATCGGTTAGATTTGCCGTTTTTTGTACTCGCAACGCAAAACCCTATTGAGCAAGAAGGAACTTACCCGCTACCAGAAGCTCAATTAGATCGTTTTATGTTCAACATAAATTTAGATTATCCAACTTTTGAAGAAGAAGTAAATGTTGTGGAAAGCACTACTTCAAATAACAAAGTTCAGTTAAATAAAATTATAAACGCAGAGCAAATTATAGCTTTTCAACAGTTAATACGCAAAATACCAATTGCTAAAAATGTATTGGAATATGCAGTATCTTTAGCTAGTAAAACCCGCCCAAATACCAAAATGGCACCCGATGCTATTAACGAGTATTTATCGTGGGGCGCAGGGCCAAGAGCATCGCAATATTTAGTATTAGGTGCAAAATGTAATGCAGCCATTAATGGTAAGTATTCGCCCGATATTGAAGATGTACAAGCAGTAGCACTATCTATACTACGCCATAGAATAGTAAAAAACTACAAAGCAGAAGCCGAAGGTGTTTCAATAGAAGACATTGTAGGCCGTTTGCTATAAAACTCATTTACTGTTTATAAGCTATTAATTTTATTTGAAGCAAAAGCTTTAGTTAGATTTACTTCAAATAATAGTTCGGTAATTTTTCATTACCTCAAATGATAATATAAAAGGAAGCACGACCTTTGTAAATGCTTCCTACAATTGATCAAACATTTTACTTACATAAAAAGTTTTAAAATTGAGCAACTAAAAATGTAATAAATAACAGCTCATCTTTTCGCTATTATGCTACAACAGTCGGTTAAATTATTTCCCATAATACAAGAATCTTCAAACGAAAATCGTTGCTAACTAAATGAATTCTACAAAAATAAAAGCAAATTTAAACCCTAAAACTCATAAACAAAACCTACCGAAACGGTAATAAAGTTGAGCCAGTTTTTGGTGTAACCATCGCCCGGGCCTTTGCTGTCGGTATTAGTACCTACTGCGCCGCCACCTATATAACGTAAGTTTAAAAACCCACTTACAGGCTCATTAATTTGTAAACCATAGCGTAAACTAGCATCTAATATAGCTCCAACTATTTCGTCACTACTTCCATTTAAGTAACTTACTGGTGCATAAAAACCATCGGCTTCTAAGGCAATGTTCGATCGCTCACCTAACTGTGCTCTAGTAAATAATTTTATTATTGGTACGATGCCTACGTTTCGGTTAGCACGAAAAAGCCTACCATCGCCCGACTCAAAAGTGATTGTTGTGTTTCTAATTTGCAAACTAGCTCCAATGCCAAAATCAAACTTTTTATTGTTGGGCGCTAACTCACGTAAATAACTTACACGGTAAAATGGAAAGTTGTATAAGAGCTTTACATTACTGTTAGCCGCAAAGGTTAAATCATCAACAATTAAATCGTTTTCTAACAAAACTTGCGACTCTAACCGAAGTGGTTGATATAAAAATATCAATCTGTTTCTTTTTTTAAAATCTAACTCTAACGACAGCCGACTTACCGGATACAATACATCTTGCCCTCCCTCTTTTTGATAATTAAAGTACGTACCACTATTACCAAATTGTATTTGGTTGCTTAAAATACCTAAAAAACCAATTTCTGCAACGGCTCTAAATTCAAAGTTCCTTTCGGTTTCTTCATTTTGTGCAAACGTATTTGTACAAATGCTTGCTAAAATTATTAGCGCAAATAATATTTTTATCTTCATCTTTTAAATTAAATTTATTACTACCTATTATGCAATAATATTAAAATAGTTGCTTTTAATAGGTCGCAAAATTAAAATAATTTCAAAGCAATATATTTTTGAGTAAAAAATTAGATTAGTTAAAAATAGAATACCAGTATGTAAGGCCAAAAACTATTCGGGTATCGACATCATATCAATAAATTTCTCATTAAATAAACAGCCAAAAAAGTAGTAATTCCATAAAAAAGTAAAAAATTTAACAGAAAACAACCTCTTTGTATATTTAGTTATTATATTTAAATGTCCAAAAAAAATAAACCATGTTTCAACAAAACATCATTGTTTGCATAAGTCTTTTAGTAGCACTTTTATTTTCATTTTCTACTAAAGCGGCAGAGTTAACTTCTAAAATCGAATCTGTAACAGTTTTTATTAATGGTGCACAAATTATGCGCACAGGCAATATTAATCTTAAACCTGGGCAAACAATTATTGAGTGTAAGGGTATTTCGCCATACATAAATACACAAAGTTTATCGGTGAAAGGTGTAGGTAATTTTAAAATTTTTTCTACTGGTGTTACAACAGATTTCGATGTTGAGAAAACGGATAATGTTAAAACTGATAGTTTAAATAATATAAAACTCATCTTAAAAAAACAAACAGACGATTTAAACGCTCAACTAGATATAGTTACTCAAATTGAAACATTAGTACAAAAAAATAGCAACTTGAGCGATAAGGAAAAAGGTGTTTCAACAGAAAACTTAAAGGCTATGATTAATTTGTACAAAACAGATTTACTGCCAGTTATAGTAGAAAAAAATACAATCAACAATAAATTAGATAGCTTGAAAAAGGTGAAGATTAAGTTAACACAGCAATTAAGAAACATTGAAGTTAATAAAACAGATTTGCCAAAAATTATTGTTATGGAAGTAGATAATGAAAATACAGGAACAGCTAAATTTGAAATAAGTTACTTTGTAGATGGTGCTAGCTGGCAACCAATTTATGATGTTAGAGTAGATGATTTAAGCAAACCGATACAACTTATTTCCAAAGCCAATGTAACACAAGTTACTGGCGAAGATTGGGAAAACGTACAACTTACCTTTTCTAGTGGCCAACCTAATATTGGTGGTGAAGCACCTAAATTGTTACCCTGGTACTTAAGTTATAGAAGCAGCAATAGAAATTATGGGTATAATAATTCTGGTTTGTATAACCCATCTGTAAAAAAAGTAAGTGGAAGACTTGTAGGTGAATTTGGTGATCCAATAATTGGTGCTAATATTATAGTAGATGGCACTACTGTTGGCACAACTACCGATATTGATGGATATTATAATCTAAACATTCCAATGGGTGCAAAACAACTAACTATAAATTATGTTGGTTATGAAAGCAAAACAGTAACTATAAGTAAGCCTGTAATTAATATAGCTTTGGATGAACCATCAATGTTAGATGAAATTGTGGTGGTAGCTTCAAGAAGCAAATCTTCTTTTAAAGAAAAAAAGCGTAAAAAAGAGCAAGTTAAAGATGCAGCTTATATAGAGGCTACAGTAGAGCAAACTCCAACAGTACTGACCTTTAAAGTTGATGAACGTTTTACCATACTATCAAAAAATGAATCAAAAACAATTAACCTTGCAGAATATAAGATTGACGCAACCTACACACATTATGCAGTTCCTAAAATAGAACCTGTTGCCTATTTAATAGCCTCCATTAATAATTGGAATCGCTATAACTTGCTGCAAGGCGAAGCCAATATTTATTTTGAAAATACTTTTATAACAGAAACAATTATTGATGCACAAACTTTTAACGATACTTTAAGTATATCCCTTGGGCCAGATAGAAACGTAGCTATTAAAAGAGTAAAAGATGAAAACTACTGCGTAACAAAAATGCTTTCATCAAATGTAAATCAAAGTATTGGTTTTAATATTGACATACGAAATAACAGAAAACAACTAATTAATTTAGAATGTTACGATCAAATACCTATTAGTGAAATTGATGATATTAAGATAAAATCAGTTAACCTAAGTAAAGGTAATTTAAACGAAAAAACAGGTATTGTAAAATGGAAGTTTGAATTAATGCCTGATAAAAACAAGCAACTTCAATTAGCTTATGAAGTAAAATACCCAAAGGGTAGTAATGTAACATTAGAATAGGTATTATGTTAATAATGGGTGACGGTAATGTTGCGCCTCGTCTTTAAGAAGCACTAACCTAATCGAATTGTTTTTTTTGCTAAGTATAATACTGCTTGGTTCAATCAATTATTAATAAAAAGCCATGTTTAAAAAACAATTTATATTTATTTTTTACATTTTTTTATTTTATGATGCAACTTTTACAACTGCACAGGTTTACAATGATTACTATGGGCTTGGGCACGATGCAGTAATAAAATCTTTTAGTAGCGGAGAAGAAAATATAACACCAGCAATTTCTACACTAACAGGTACAGGCTATTTTCCTGATTTAGCTGGGTCGGCAAGGTTTTTATCGCAAGCAACACTTGGTTATAATTGGGAAGAAATAAATTATGTTTCAAATACAGGTATTAAAAACTGGATAGAAGAGCAGTTTGAAATTGCACCCGTAAGTTATTATGCTAAATATGATAGCATTTACAAATACGCTTCCAACTTACTAAACAACATTGGCGAGCAGCCAGAATACATTGGCTTTACTTTTTATGAAAGCGTTTTAAAACAACAAGATCAATTACGGCAAAAAGTAGCTTTTGCATTAAGTCAAATATTGGTGCTTTCTTTATCAAACAGAGGTTATGCATCTACCAGTTATTACGATGCATTGTATTTAAACGCTTTTGGTAATTATAGAGATATTTTGCAGCAAGTTACCCATCACCCTGCAATGGGTATTTATTTAAACACCTTTAAAAACAGAAAAGCTGATTTTGCGCTAAATACTTATCCTGATGAAAATTACGCCCGCGAGTTAATGCAATTGTTTAGCATTGGTTTGTGGCAACTTAATATAGATGGCAGCCAAAAACTTGATAATAACGGACAACCTATTAGAACATACAACATAGCCGATATAGAACAACTAGCAAAAGTTTTTACAGGGCTAGGAGTTGGTGGTTCTACAAATAATCAACCAGCAAGCTTTTTAGTACCACGGTTATATATGGATGTGAAAATTCCAATGGCTGTTTACGATGCTTATCACGACAAATCTACCAAGCAGCTAATAGATGGAACAATTTTACCCTACAACCAATTAGGAGCAGATGATATTAATACCACCTTAGATGTTTTGTTTAACCATCCTAATGTTGGTCCTTTTATTAGTATTCGCCTAATACAACATTTAGTAAAATCCAACCCATCTTCACAATATATAAAAAGAGTAGCCAGTAAATTTAACAATAATGGTAATGGTGTAAGGGGCGATTTAAAAACTGTAATAAGAGCAATTTTTTTAGATCCAGAAGCCAGAGAATGTAACTATATTGATTATTCCACAAGTGGTAAATTAATTCAACCTTTAGAAAGAATGTTGAACCTATACAAAGCTTTTAATATCTCAACTCCATCAAATAAATTTTATTTAAATGATGCTGTAGAATTTAAAGATGCTATAGAACAAGCTTTTATGAGAGCACCAACTGTATTTAACTTTTTTACACCTTTTTTTGGTGAAAGTGATTTTGTAGAACAAGCTAATTTGGTTTCGCCAGAGTTTGAAATATTAAACACTTATACTACAATAGCATATATTAATTTACTTGAAAATGCATTGAAAGAAAAGCCATTTGCTAATTATACTACCGCAAACTCTACAGGTTACTTGTTGGCAGAAAATACAAATGACGTTCCTACACTAAATTTTGCGGAAGAACTTAACCTAATTTCTAATGATGGTATTTCAGCTTTATTGGAACGTTTAGATGTTTTGCTTTGCCGAGGTCAGCTTACTTTTGATAATAAAATAATTATTGAAAACACCATAAATCAAAATTTTGCAAATGTAGCAACTTACACAAATGAAGACGCCATAAAAGATGCCATCTACTACATTATGCTTTCACCAAACTACACCATATTAAAATAATAAAAAGTATGCAACACAAACATTACAACAGAAGAAGTTTTTTGGGAAAGTTAGGTTTAGGCTGTGCAAGCGTTGGCGCAACAACTTTACTTTCGGGCATTACCAATATGGGCTTAGTTAATGCTGCTGCTGCTGCAAATATACCATACAATAGCAGTAACAATTACAAAGCATTAGTATGTATATTGCTATCTGGTGGTAATGATAGTTTTAATATGCTTATTCCCCGTGGCGCTGGTGAGTATGCAGAGTATGCAAGTGTTAGAGGCCGAATGGCAATTCCACAAGCCAATATTTTACCAATTAACCCAACAATTAGCGATGGTAAAAGTTATGGCTTACATCCTAATTTACCTAATCTTAAAAATTTATTTAACAATGCTAATGCTGCATTTGTTGCTAACGTTGGCGCACTAATTGAACCTACTACACTTACCCAATTTTATAACAATAAAAAGTTACCACCTGGTTTGTTTTCTCATGCCGACCAGGTAAAACATTGGCAAACATCAGTACCGCAAGATAAAGATGCCTTAGGTTGGGGAGGCCGTTTAGCCGACATTTTGCACACTACCAATACCAATCAAAATTTATCAATGAATATTTCATTAGATGGATTAAATGTTTTTCAAAAAGCAAACACCGTAAATACCTTTTCTATTAAAACCGCAAACAATGGAGTGGCACTTTTAAATGGAAGTAATAACATTAGTTTTTATGAAAACCTCAAACGCCAAACTTTAAATAGCCTATTAGAAACCAATTATCAAAACACATTAGAAAAAGCTTATGTAAATGCGGTAAACAAAGCAACCGGAAACTCTTTTGCCTTTGATGCGGCACTAAGCAACGGTATACCGTTTAATACAACTTTTGGTGCTGGCCCATTATCAGAACGTTTAAATATGGTAGCCAAAACAATTGCTGCAAAAGATCAACTGCAAGTAAACCGACAAACATTTTTTGTACAACTCGGTGGTTTTGATACCCATAAAAATAACCTGAATAACCACGCATTACTAATGGCAGAGTTGGACCAGGCTTTAGGTTCGTTTTATGCAACAATTGAAGAGTTAGGCCTGCAAAACGAAGTCACCACTTTTACCATTTCAGATTTTTCAAGAAAATTAGTAGCCAACGGTACTGGTACCGACCATGCCTGGGGCGGTAATGCAATAGTTATGGGCGGTGCAGTTAATGGTAATAATATTTATGGCACTTACCCAAACCTACATTTAGGCAATACTTTAGATGTTGGCAACGGACGGCTAATACCAACTACCGCCTGCGATACTTACTTTGCAGAATTGGCACTTTGGTTTGGAGCCTCTTCATCCGATTTAGATTTAATACTACCCAACATTAATAACTTTTGGACTCCCGTTAGCAACCAAATGCCAATAGGGTTTATGAGTTAACTTATTATTAAAATTGAAAAAATGTTCATCACAGAAAAATACATATTATTTTTATTTATTCTTTTTGCAGCCTCAAACCTAAGCATGAGTCAATGTGTTGACAATGGTAATTATTGGAGTGAAAGTTGGAAATCATGCAATAAAACTCAAAGTCCAAATATGCTTAGAGGTATTCACCATTGGATTTTGTATGAGTTTGAACAAGCCGAAAGTATAGATTCTACTTTTATATGGAACGCAAATGCACCCGGCCAAAGTGGGTATGGAGCTAAAGATGTTATTGTTGATTATAGTATTGATAATGTAAATTGGATAAATTTTGGAACAGTTCAATTTCCGAAAGCAACAGAACAAAGTAATTATAATGGTTTTTATGCACTAAATTTTCAAGGTGTTTTTGTTAAGAAAATATTATTTACCGTTTTAACTTCTTACAGTACAACTTCTGAAGATTGTGTGTCAATTGCAGAAGTTAAATTTAATATTGATAAAGATGCTTGTTATCAAACTATTGATGTATGTGGTATTTGTGGCGGCGATGGTCCTGCAATCTGGTATTTAGATAATGATGGAGATGGCTTTGGCGACCCTAATAACACTAAAGTTGATTGTAATAAACCCGCTGGTTACGTAAGTAATTTTAACGACAATTGTGATAATGGATTATTAGGTTGGGCAGAGGTTGGTTTAATTTTTGAAGAAAACGGATGTACTGGTTGTCATAATGGTGCAGCATCTGGCGGTTTAGATTTGCGTACCTACGAAACCACAATGCAAGGAGGCAATAAATGTGGGCCCGCCATTTTACAAGGCACAAATTTTGTAGATATTATTACAATAGATAACTTTAATGCTTGCGGTACAGCAATTGAATTTCCTGCTATGAACACCCGTGTAGGTGGAAATTTAAGTACGGAAGAAATAGTAGATATACAAAGTTGGGTTAATATTGGATTTCCTGAAAACTGTTACTGCCTTAATGGTGCAGCAGATAATGATAACGATGGCGTATGCAATACTATTGATAAATGCCCTAATTTTGATGACACAATAATAGGCCAGCCTTGCAACGATGGAGATATTTGTACCGAAAATGATATTTGGGTGGAAAGTTGCAATTGTGTTGGAACACTTGCTTTAGACTCTGACAATGATGGCGTTTGTGATAATTTAGATGCAGCACCATTTAACACCTGTACTGCCGATGGCACTATTGATGGTATTGAACCAGAAGATTGGATAGCCTTGCCTGCAAATGACTGTGATGGTGATTTAATAAATGTTTCTAATGGTGATTTAAATGATTACGATGCTTGTTTTGATAATTTTGGACAATCCTTGGCAGCCAAGTGTGTCTGCGCAAATAATGTTCAATTAGCAGGCGGTACTTTAGTAACATCAAATTTAATGAGCAATACAAAAGCCGCAAGTGGCTTAGCCGATGGAAACTTCACCTCAGTAATAGCTGGCCATAGCAATATTACCCTATCTTTCCCTAATCTTTCTATTGGTGAAGAATTATGTTTTACTGTTGGTTTTAACAATGCAGAAGGTGCAGTTAATTTCGATGTAAATTTTGACTCATTCAGTTTTTTAAATGCTAATAGCAGCACAGGTTATTCTGCTCAGCAATTTTGTTTTAAAACCCTGCAAAGCGGTTTTCAAAATGTTATAGTTACTAACGTTGGTAGAGGTTATGTTAAATTAGATGGCTCCTCTTACACTTACTGCGAATGTAGTGAAAACGACCCAGCATTTAATACGCCTGACTGTAATTGTAAAAATAGTAAACTAACAGAAGCTCCAATAATTACTTACACCACTAATTTTAACAATTCTATAAACGCTAATGGTTTGCCAGATGGTATTTTAACAGGTAGTTTTAAAAATACAGATACCATAAAGTGGACTTGCCCTAACCTGACATACAATAGTGAAATTTGCTTGAGCCTTGGTTATAATAATGCCAACGGTAAGGCAATTTTACAGGCGGGTAACGAAAGTTTTGTTTTAGAAAATTGTACTGAAGATATCTATTATCAGCAACAACAATATTGTTTTTTTGTAAAAGATACTGTTAATCAAAATTTACAACTAACCACTACAGGTGAAGGAACATTAAGGTTAGATGGATTTTATTACACCCATTGCCCAGCTTGTGATTTAAGTATAAGCACTTTTGTAAATCACCAAACCATTGAAAATGAAGCAAACGGTAGTGTAGGCGTAAACATAACTGGTGGCTTACCTCCATTTAATGTTGTTTGGAATACAAATGAAACCACAAATACATTAACCAATATTTACCCAGGTAACTATTTAGTAAAAATAAATGATGCCGCAGGTTGTAGTATTTATAAAACTTTAGAAGTAGAGCCTTTATATTGTGATGGCTTTTCTATAAGTATTAATACAACAAATGAAACTTCTTATTATGCAAAAAACGGCACAGCACTTTGTTTAATAACTGGCGGCCAGGCACCTTATGGTTTTAACTGGTCGGTTAATCAAAGTGATAGCATTGCAACTAACTTGGGCAGTGGCTTATACAGTTTAAATGTGTTAGATGTGAATGGTTGCTCAAGAAGTGCCAATTTTGAAATTGAAACATTAGCTTGCCCTGAGTATTATGTACAATTAGATACTACGCAATTAGTAGCAGGTATTTACAAAGTGAACAATTTTATACAAACCAACGGCTTTATAATAAGCGATGAAAATGTTTTGCTAAAAGCACCAAACTACATACAACTCAATAACGATTTTGAAGTAATGCCCGGAGCAGATTTAGAAATTTTAATTGATGGTTGCCAGTAAAAAAGCATTTTGCGGATAAGGCATGCCGTAAGCAATAAAAGTACTTTCTAAAGCTACAACAGTTTGGCTTTGTTGCAATGCAGCCTTAGTAATTGGTGAAAGTTGTAACATTAAAAATTAATCAATTAAATCAATAGTTATTATACTGGTGGTGTTTTCTGCCACCTCAAAACTGCAATCACTAAACTTAGGTGCACCAGACGATCCTGGTTTAAAGTTGTTAGAAAAACCATATGGCTCTTGCGGTACAATTCCTAATAAGTTATCTTTATCTAAAGTATTGTTATTGTTTTCATCGTGATAGATGGATAAAGCGTAAAAACCTGGCGATACATCATCAAAATTAAATTTCACTTCATTACCTTCTACTTCAACTCTATCTACCAAAAATTCGTTACCACCTTCTCCCTTAGCTATATCAATATCCCAATTTTCTTCAGAGTTGTATAAACCAATTTGTATAAAACCTGTTTGCTCTTTTATATTGCTAACGGTTAGCTCAATTTTTGTTTCGTTAGTTTCAATTACTTCAATACCGCTATCTTTTTTTTTGCAATTTGTAAAAAATAATAAGCCTAAAGCTAATAAAAAAAGTCCCTTATAAGTTTTCATCGTTCACTCCTTTCTTTAATGTTGCTCTAACATATCCTCTAATCTTAAAGGCTGATGTTGAGCAATCCAACCTAAATAATCTTTAGTAAAGTTAACATTTTTTTGCATTTCATGCACATTATGCAAAATTTTAATCTTAGATTGATTTGGAGGTGAAGCTAAAACGTTTTCAATAATAATTTGAGCTACTTCGGTTGCATTTTTTAAACTTTGGTTTATGTTACCTCTGCCAGTTACCGCATTTCCTAAAGCATACACATTGTTATAATTTTTTATTTGGTAAGATGCTTTATCAATATCGTACGTTTCATTATACATTGTAATACCTTCAATTGGCTCAGGCACACTACCAATAGAAGAAATAATAAAAGGCGAATGTACCTCAAAGCTTTCTTCTAAAACCTGATATTTTCCGTTTTCTATTTTAGTACGGTTAAAATTTATTCCTTTTAATTTACCGTTTTCAATTATTGCATTTTTAGCATTGGCACAAGCTTTTACTTTAAATAAAAACTTGTTTTTGTTATGCTCTAATATTTTAACCCTTGTTTTTTCTGCCTTCTCAATTTCTTCTGGTAAATTTCCTTTTGCAGGCGCTAACGACATATCTTCAAAACGCTTGCGATAATAAATAGTACAAGGCTGTATATTCAAATCTTCAAAACTAACGCCATATTTATCTAATACTTTAGGTATGCCATGCTCTAACTCAAACAAATTAGTATTAAAACCTTTTGCATTTAAAGCATTGTTTACCAAGTGAAACATAATAGCTTTAGCACAATCAATAGAAGCCAAACCACCACCAATAATTATTGCATTGTTTTCAATTTTGTACTGCGGGCCATTGTAATTGGCTTCATGCTGGTGATTAAACCAATAAATAAAATCGTTTTGGTAATAAAAACCTTTGTTTTCAAATTCATCAATTCCTTTTACAGGTAATGGTCTGTCTTTCCAGGCACCGTTGGCTAAAACAATTGCATCCGCATTATAGCTTAATAAGGTTTTTAAACTAATGCTTTTACCCAACTCTGTATTTGGCATATAATGCACCAATGGATGATTTAATTTCGTATTAATCCGTTCAATTTCTCGGTTACGTAACTTTATGTGCCACTTGGGCAGGCCGTCTTCTATTTTACCATAAGGCAACGCATTTTTTTCAATTACTACCGTAGTAATTCCCTTTTGGCTAAGTTGAAAAGCTGCTTCGGAACCAGCAACCGCCCCGCCAATAATAATAGCGATATGCCCAGAGTTGTCCATTTGTTACAAGCAATATAATAATTTTACACAAATAGTTAAATGGGTATGTGCTTATTTCATAAATAAAAACAGTAATTTTATTATTTGCATTGTAGTAAGCTTTACTTTTGCTACGTTTATTTTTTTATAAGATTTTTTATTTTTTGGAGCAAAACAACATAGACAACAAAAACACAACCAGCCTAAATAAAGCTATTAGCCAAACCGGTTTTTGTAGCCGCAGAGAAGCTGATGCGATAGTAGAAAAAGGTTGGGTAACTATAAATGATGTACAGGCAAAATCAGGTAATCGGGTTACACCAAATGATATAATTAAAATTAAGGGTGAAGTGCTGGCTCAAAAAAAAGAGAAACCCATTTTTATTGCCTTTAACAAACCTTTAGGTATTGAGTGTACTACCAATGCTAAAGTAAAAGAAAACATAGTTGATTATTTAAAATTTAAAGAACGTATTTTCCCTATTGGCCGGTTAGATAAAAACTCGGAAGGTTTAATTTTTTTAACCAACAACGGCGATATTGTTAATGAAATTTTACGCTCAAGAAACAACCATGAAAAAGAATACATTGTAAAAGTAAACAAAACCGTTACTGGTAAATTTATTAGAGATATGAGTAATGGTGTGTTGGTATTAAATACTATTACTAAAAAATGTAAGGTTACTAAAATAAGCAACAATACCTTTAACATTATATTAACTCAGGGGCTTAACCGCCAAATACGCAGAATGTGTAAACACTTTGGTTACAAAGTAGTAAGCCTAAAACGCATTAGAATAATGAACGTAAACTTAGGCAGCCTGCCACTTGGCAAATGGCGCAACTTAACTAATACCGAATGGGAAGTATTAAAAGCGAGTTTGGTGCAGATTGAATAGGAAAAGAAATTAATTTTTGTTACAGCTTCGTAATTCGAACTACCAACTACCAACTTTTGACTTCATTTAAAAGCTCTTTTAATAATATGTTTTTTTGCACATTTTCTATATGTCACTAGCTTATTGAATAATTTTTTTTATATTTATGTCAAACCAATAACTATGCTCAATTTAGCAAAAAGTCAGCAATTCTTTTTTTCTTGCTATAACCCTACCCGCATTTTAGTAATATTTTTTATATTAAAACTATTTTTTATAAATAACGTGTGTAGCGCACAAACGAAAAGCTGGGATAAACTTTTCTTCGGTACAAAAGCTAGTGCTATTTTTTCCTTTACAGATGTTGAAATTGACAAATTCGATAATAAATTTGTTTTAAATGTTAGTTTGGATATTGAAGAACCAAGGGATTCTGCTGTTGTTTTTTTGAATAAATATAACCAATTTGACGAACTGGTTTGGAGAAAAAAAATATTAGAAGGAACAAGATTCAATCCAATTTCATTTGTTTTTAAAGTAGATGGAAGAGGAAATATTTATTTAGGATTGAATTTTAGTAAACAAATTGTAATTGATGGTTTCCTGTTTAAATCTAAAGGAGAAACCGATGGATTATTACTAAAAGCAGATACAAATGGTAATCTACTTTTTGCAAAGCAATTTGGGGATATTTGTAATGATGTAATTGGGGATATTATTTTTGATGAAATTGGTAATATATATTTTGGTGGGCAGTTTGGTTATGCTGCATTTGATTCAAATATTAATTGTAATGTTTTATTTGAAGATAAAATTTTTTTAAATGATGCCTATTTAAACTCTAACTACTTTTTAATAAAATTAGATAAAAGTGGTAAAATGTTATGGCATAATATAGGTGGTGGATCTGGCTATGATGCAATAAATTACATTGCAATAAACGATAACAGAATTTATTTTTCAGCTAATAGTTCAAGCATTTCAAAAATAGATTTGAATGGTTACCATTTGGGTATGAGTAAAACTATAAGTAGCAGTATGTTTTTTGCAATGTTAGATGCAAAATCTGGAGAAACATTGTGGGCAAATGTTGTCGGAAATTCTGGTGCATTAAATCGAGTAAGTGCCAAAGGAATAACAGCTACCAAGTTTGGTGTTAGCTTAATTGGAACTTTAGATACGGGAGATCCAGGACAAAGAAATCGCTTAATAATAAGATCAAGCGAGCCACTAATTTGGGAAGGATTAGCTGAACCCAACTACTTTGTGTTAAATTACGATACAAGTGGAAATTTGAATTGGGCTAAAAAAGGTTTAGAGAATGTTAGACATAATATTAAAGATATATTAGCTGATAATAAATATAATACTTATGTTTTAGGCTATGGAAGTGATAGTTTCATTTTTGCTGAAGATACGATTTTGAGCTATGGGAGCAATGATGCTTTTATTACCTGCTACAACAAAAATGGAGATGAAATGTGGATTAAAACTGCTGGTGGGGAAGATGTAGATAGAGTTCATAGTATGACTTTTGACCGACTTGAAAGAATTTACATTAGCGGCAGTACCAGAAGTAGTATTCTAAAATTTGATTCTATAATTACTGAGTCACCACATTCAGATATTTTATTTTTGGCTCGCCTAAGTGATGATCCTATTTTAAACATCATACCAATAAATACAAACCTAAACCAAACCACCGTTTACCCCAACCCAGCTACCAAATGGTTGTGGTTACAGCAAAATGCCAACAAACAAAACATTAAAAATTTATTTATGTATGATATGCAAGGCAACTTAATAAACCAAAACTTTAAAACAACTAACGCAGCTATTAATGTTGAACACTTAGCAACAGGTATTTACTTTTTAAACATTCTTTATGCTAACGGCACACAGCAAACCATAAAATGGTGTAAGCAATAAATATTGGTATTGATGCCACGACTGAAAGTTGAACCAACAAGTCGTGGCACGAATGATCAGTAGCTGCACAAACTGTCGATACAAAATATTTCATAACTTTATAAAAAATAAAATGTATGCTTAACGCGTTAGAACGCCGCCAAACCCACCTGTGCAATTTAGTTGATGGCATTAGCTGCCAAAGTACACCTTTAACACCAGTCAATCAAAATCCATTATACAGGTTTTATGGTTTAATTAAAGAAATTGCTTTTGTTCCATTACCAGAACAAAGCCACTAATATTTATGAAATTCAACTGTGTAATTTTATTGGTGTTTTCATTTTTTTGTTTAAAGGCACAAAATGAAATTTGGAATAAATTAATTTTTATACACGAGCAAAATCGATTTTTTGCCAATACACATTTAGAGATTGACAACTTCAATAATAAGTATGTTCTATCCTTCAATTCGAATATTTCGGATAGTGAGGGGAGTAAAAGTTTATTGCGTTTAATAAAATATAGTGAACGTGATAAAATATTATGGAGTAAAACTATTGCTGAAACATACGATGTTACTTATAACCCAAGTCGCACTAGTTTAATTTCTGATGGAAAGAATAACATATATCTAAGTTTAAACACTAAAGGATCAGTAACAGTAGTTTCTGAAAAATATGAAAACGCTTCGGTTGTGATTAAGGTAAACAGAGACGGAGAAATTTTAAATACCATAGCCCTACATGGTGTATGTGAAAATTATATAAACGACATGGCTATAGATGAAAAGGGGAATTTGTACATCGGTGGCGTATTTGGATATGGACCATATTCTAGCGTTGATTGTAATTTTATAGTTATAAATGATACTTTAAAACCAAAAGATCGTTGGGGCGATATCTTTTTAGCAAAGCTAAATAATGAATTTAAATTAGATTGGATAAAAACTGGAGGAACTGTGCATTTTGACTCAATTGCAAAGATTGAGATTTTTGGCAATGAAGTTTATTTTGCAGGAACCACTAAGGGAGCAGAATTTATTTTTGATAATTTATCATTTACAATACCTTATCAAATATTCAATAGAGCAGGATTTCTAGCTAAAACAGACACAATTGGAAACGTTTTTTGGTTAAGATATTTTGGGTTAAAAAATTTTGACCAAGTTTCCTCTGGTGTTTATGATTTAAAAGTACTAAACAGTAATAATGTTTCTTTAGCTTTTGGAGGATTTACAAATGGTTCAAACATCAATGAGTTCATTATTCAAAATGGCCCCACCTTGCAGGGCACCTCTCCTTCTACACAAGATTATTTTTTAATCAACTACAATGAAAAAGGTGATGTTAATTGGGCTAAAAATTCGCATAATAGCGGTGATATTTACGTTTTAAGTATGTTGAAATATAAAAACAATAGCTTACTTATTTCCGGCTACTTTGGTAACAGTTTGCAATTTAATGAAAATGTAAAACTCTCCCAAGGCAGCAACGACATTTTCGTAGCCTGCTACAATGCCAACGGCGAAGAACAATGGATAAAAACGGCTGGCGGCAAAGGTAACGATACGGCTAACAGCATTGCTTTAGACCAGCAAGGTCGCATATACGTATCCGGTGGCACCAGCAGCAACCCAGTAACTTTTGGTAATATTACAGTAGAACCACCACACCCCAATAATGTATTTCTGGCCCGTTTAAGTGATGATCCTATATTAAGCATCATACCAATAAATACAAACCCAAACCAAACTACCGTTTACCCCAACCCAACTACCAAACAGTTGTGGTTAAAGCAAAATGCCAACAAGCAAACCATTAAAAATTTGCTGATGTATGATGTGCAAGGCAAGCTAATAAACCAAACCTTTAAAACAACTAACGCAGCTATTAATGTTGAACACTTAGCAACAGGTATTTACTTTTTAAATATTGTTTATGTTAATGGTACGCAGCAAACCATAAAATGGTGTAAGCAATAAATATTGGTATTGGTGCCAAAACTTAAAGTTGAACCAACAAGTCGTGGCACGAATTATCAGTAGCTGCACAAACTGTCAATACAAAATATTTCATATCTTTATAAAAAATAAAAATGTATGCTTAACGAGTTAGAACGCCGAAAAACCCATTTCTGCAATTTAGTAGATGGTTCAAGCTGCCAAACAGGGTCTGGCGTGCCACTTGGTGGTTATGATAATACCGTTTATAGTTTTTATGGTTTAATTAAAGAAATTGCTTTTGTGCCATTACCAGAACAAAGCCATTAAAATGATTGGATTAAAATGCATTATTATAAGTTTTATACTTTTATTATTTCAACAAAGTAATGCACAAAATGAAATTTGGAATAAGGCTACATTAAGCACATCACTTCCAGCTACTAGTTATTCAATTGACAAAATTGTTACTGATAATTTTAATAACAAGTATTTAATATCTTTTGAAGAAAAAGACTCAATTATCAATGACTTACTTAGTCAGCTAAATATTATTTCTTTGCATAAATACAATGAAAATAACGTGTTTTTATGGAGGAAAAAAGTAGCAACAAGTGATTATAAAAATATAACATATCAAGTTATATTCGAAACAGATAAAAGAAAAAAAATAAGCATTGCTTTCAACTTTAAAAACAAAGTTGAAATTGAGGGACAATACTATACCTCGCAAGGAGATTATGACGGTATTTTTGTAAATTATGACTTAAATGGAATATTAAAAGCTGTAGAACAATTTGGAGGGCCATGCACAGATAGCATAAGTGATATTGACTATAATGATGATGGTAGTTTCTTTATTGCTTTTAACTATGGTTCAAACACTTCTTATAGTGATCATGATTGTTCATTTAATTTTAAGAATATATTATTTCCTAAAAATGCTAATAATACAAACTATTTGTTTGCCAAATTGAATAACGAAGAAGATATTATATGGCATCAGAAAGGAACAATCCCCTACAAGTCAAACATTTCTAAACTAAGTGTACACAAAAACTTATTGTATATTTTTGGTTCAGTAAGAGCTTCGGCTGTTGAGGATTTTCATGGGATTGATGTAAGTTTCCCATATTCATTAGACGTACCTCATTATATTGCTCAATTTGATACTTCTGGAAATGTTAATTGGATTCGCTATTTAGGTTTAAATGGAGATCTGACCACATTGCAAATAAGTAGTCTTGCTGTTAATAAAACATCTGCGACTATTTCTCTTAATTGCATTACTAACGATAATGGAAAATTTAATAATTTAGTTGTAGAGAACTCTACTAATCTTTCTGGTGTTGCATTTTCTAGTGTTGATCATTTTGTTGTAAATTATAATCATTTTGGTGAGGTAAACTGGGGAAGTAGTTCTAAAAGTTACGGCTGGTCTTATGCAACTGACGTAATATCTTATACAAACAATAGCACTTTAATTACGGGATATTTAGAAAACGATTTACTTTTTGCCAACGACACCATCTTCTCCCAAGGCGGCAACGACATTTTCGTAGCCTGCTACAATGCCAATGGCGAAGAACAATGGATAAAAACAGCAGGCGGCCAAGGCAACGATACCGCTAACAGCATTGCTTTAGACCAGCAAGGGCGCATTTATGTTTGTGGTGGTACCAGCAGCCACCCAGTAACTTTTGGTAATATTACAGTAGAACCACCACACCCCAATAATGTATTTTTGGCTCGCCTAAGTGATGATCCTATTTTAAACATCATACCAATAAACACAAACCAAAACCAAACCACCGTTTACCCCAACCCAGCTAACAAACAGTTGTGGTTGCAGCAAAATGCCAACAAGCAAACCATTAAAAATTTGCTGATGTATGATGTGCAAGGCAACTTAATAAACCAAACCTTTAAAACAACTAACGCAGCTATTAATGTTGAACACTTAGCAACAGGTATTTATTTTTTAAATATTGTTTATGTTAATGGTACGCAGCAAACCATAAAATGGTGTAAGCAATAAATATTGGTATTGGTGCCACAATTTAAAGTTGAGCTAACAAGTCGTGGCACGAATTAGTTGCACATTTAAGTTTTGCAATCACTTTGGAAAAATTAAGCCTAATAAGCCGACAATCTGTCTGGCCTTCTTTTATTATGAAACAGATTAGTAATAATCACTTGTTTCTTCTTTTCATTTATCCTGTAAATAAAACGATAAGTCTTTTTAAAGTTAGCAGTTCGGTATTCAAATCTTTCATTTGAAAGTTCGTTTATAACTCTGTAAGCTTTAGGACTTGTAGCTATTTCATCACTAAATTCAATCAACTCAGCAGCCAATTTTTCTACACTTAAAGGTTCTAATTTTTTGTACTTAATGTAAGTATAAATTTGTTGAAGTCTTTTTTTTGGAAATACATTCCATACTGCTTCGTAATTTGATTTACCAACTTTTAACTTCATTTAAAAGCTCTTTTGAAGTTGAAAAGTTGTCCTTAGCATATTGTTCTTCCGCCAACTCAATTTCATTTACCAATGCTTCCCAGGCCATTGGCTCACCTGATAGCATTAAGTTTTGCTTTTCATCTGGTGTAGAAAGTATAAAGTGATTACCTTCTTTTTTAAAATCAATTTCAGGGTTGTTTTTGAACAAGTTTAACATATTAATGATGAAATTTTCAATTTTTGTATCGTTAACTGTTATGGTGAGCTTTGCCATTTGCTTCTATTTTTACCAAAGATAATTGATTATTTCATTTTGGCTTAAAAGTATTAAACTTGAAGGAGACGTAAGCAATAAATATTGGTATCACTACTGAAATTTGAACCAAGAAGTCGTAGCACGACTTGTTTGCTTAGCTTTCAGTCGTGGCACGAATTATCAGTAGCTGCACAAACTGTCGATACAAAATATTTCATATCTTTAAAAAAAATAAAATGTATGTTTAACGAGTTAGAACGCCGCCAAACCCACCTGTGCAATTTAGTTAATGGCATTAGCTGCCAAAGTACACCTTTATCACCAGTCAATCAAAATCCATTATACAGGTTTTATGGTTTAATTAAAGAAATTGCTTTTGTACCCTTACCTAAGCAAAGCCATTAGTGTTATGAATAAATTTTTACTTCTTGTCTTAACTTTGGTCTCTTATTTTGAAATTTACTCACAAGCTGAAATATGGAATAAAGTTAAGTTGGTAGATAATGCTTTAGGAGTATTTGCTGTCACAGACATAATTGTTGATAATTTTGATAAAAAATATGTTGCAAATCTATCAATTGATGATGCTGATAATGAAAAAGATAAATATGTCATGTCTATTTCAAAGTATAATAAAAAAAATGAATTGATTTGGAAAAACAAGTTTGTTTGGTGGAAACGATTTTCACTACAACGGTCATTTTTCTTGAATTTACAGCCACACAAACAAATGCCAGCTAAACTTTAATGGAATGCCAGTTACTATTAACGAACAACCAATAAGTTTAATGGCTTGGTTGGCAGCGCAGCGCAAAACAAAATAGTACAGTTACTTTTTTACGTAACAAGCTAATAAAAAACCGCCTATTTCTCGGTTGTTCCTTCCTTTAAATGCTTTGCCGCACCTTCAATTTGTTTGTAAAAAGCTTCACCGTATTTTCGCAACAACGGTTCTTTTAAAAACTCAAAAACAGGCATTTTTAGTTGTTTCCCCAATTCGCAGGCAGCGCTGCAAATATCCCATTCGTAATAATTTACCGCTTCAAAATCTTTATATTCATCAATTCTAATTGGGTACAAATGGCAACTTATCGGTTTTGGCCAATCTACAACACCGTCCAATTGTGCTTGTTGAATGCCGCATAATGCAATATCGCCATCATAATGCAAAAACACACAAGCCTTATTTTTAACCGTGTTTAAATGTAATTGGCCATTGTCGGTTGCATAATAAATGCCTTCCGCTTCAATTTTTTTAATGCCCGCTTCGGTTAAATAAGGTTTCACTTTTTCGTACAACTGCTCCATAATTTCTACTTCTGCTGCCGTAACTTTAGCTCCCTCATCACCCTCTACACAACAAGCTCCTTTGCAAGCACTTAAATTACATACAAACTCTTCTTCTAAAACAGCGCGACTTACTAAAACATCATCTATTAAAACCATAGCATAAAGGTATATTAACTTAATTAATTAGCAATACATTATCTTTACAAAATGCCAAACTTATTAAACTTTCAAATTAATAATACTTTAGAAGCGAAACCTTGTTGCTCGCATAAACAGTTGCTCCCGCTTTCCGTTGCAATACAACCGCCGTTTCACTCTGGTTGTATTTCCACTTCAATCGGGGCTAGTTTAAATACTTCGCTCCTACGTAAAACGTGGTGGCTGCAGTTACAAAAGCATCTTACCAAAATATTAATAACCGTATTATTTACATTTAGCATAACAACTATAAAAGCCCAAACTATTGATACTGTTTTTACCACTCAAAACAGCGGCATTAGTTACAACATTGTTAATGCGGTAAACATAGATTTAACTAACCGCCTTTTTATCGGTACCGAATATGGCCTCACCATTTACGAAAACAATACCTGGCAAATTTTAAGGGAAGCCGAAAGTGAGCTGCCCGAAAATTCTATTAGATCATTACATACCGATGCACATAATAAAATATGGCTCGGTGGTTTTAGTACCAATCCAAGCGTTATGCAAAACGATAGTATAATGCAGTTTCCTATTCCAGAAGAACTTTCTAAACAAATAAAAGATATATTAGTTGTACAACACAACGAAGAAGAATTGTTGTATTTGGCCACCGCAAGTGGTTTAGGCATTTATAATTTTAGCAATAAAAACTGGCAAATAATTAATTTAAACTCTGCTTATATAGAGTCTCCTAATTTTACCTCTTTAGCTTACAGTACAGAAGTTGGTTTGTGTGCAGGTACCCTAAATGGAGGTTTGGTAATTGTTAGAAACAACGGCCAGGTAGAAACCTATTTTGGCGAAGGCATTATACCCGATAATACTATTTTAGATGTCGCAATTGACAAAAATAACTTAGTTTGGTTGGCCTCACCTGCTGGCGGCATAATTACCTTTAAAGATGGTAATTTTGAAAGTATTACACCATTTAACTCCAACATACATTCAGAGTTTATAAGTTGCTTATGGGTTGTTAATAGTAAAAATATTTGGTTTGGTACAAATGCTAAAGGAATCGGGCATTTAGAAGATGGCAATTTTTCCCATTTCGATACCTACAACTCCAAACTGTTAAACAATAAAATAAACAACATACATTTACAAAAAGATTCCATTTTGTGGGTAGCTACCGATAATGGTTTAGCAAAACTTTGTATTTACAACAAAATGCTTACTACTGCTTCATTTTCAGTAGTTAGTAATTTGGTATTCCCAAATCCGGCATCAAACAAAATAAATATTTTACAAAAACATTATGATGAAGCGCTTATGTATGATAATAACGGAAAAGTAGTGTTTCAATCAAATTCACCAATTCAGCAGATAGAAGTAAGTAATTTTAACCCTGGGATATATTACATTGCAGTAAAATTTAATAATAAAATATCAGTTAATAAATTAAGCATCTTTTAAAAAAAAATAATTTGAGTAAATGAAAGCAATTTCGCTAATAGGTTTGATGGTTATGTATAGCTTTAATATATTTGGGCAGGTAGATGGAACTTTGTATAACATATTTTTAAATAGCATTTATAATAATAGCACTCCTACCATAACTTGTAACGAATTATACAATAACTATAATGCTTACACAGTAATTGACACCCGTAGCATAGAAGAATACAACACAAGCCATTTAAAAGATGCTTTTTTTTTAAATTATGATGATTTTAGCAGTCAAGATTTAAGTAAAATAAACACAGACAAACCAATAGTTTTTTATTGTTCCGTAGGCTGGCGTAGCCAAAAAGTAACAGAGTTTTTTATAGCAGAAGGCATTGGCAATGTAAAAAATTTGTATGGCGGAATTTTTGATTGGGCCAATAAAAAATTACCTTTATATAATGAAACTACGCAAACAGACAGCGTTCATGTATACTCAAAAAAATGGGGTTACTGGCTAAAGAATGGACATAAAGTTTATTAAATTAAAATGAGAATGACCTATGGTGAAAGATGTACTTTGGTATTTGCAAAACATTGATTTTTTTAAGGATATAGATACTATCACGCTTGAAAAGATAAAGAAAAAAACTACATTAAAGAGCTATAAAAAAGACAGTTTTATCTACTTTCAAGATGACCAGCCAGGTAATGTATTTTTTGTAAAAACTGGTAGAATAAAAATTGGAACTTACTCTGAAGAAGGTCGTGAAATAATAAAAATCATTTTAGAAAACGGAGAAGTATTTGGAGAACAATTTTTGTTAGGCAATGCTAAAATGGAAAATTATGCACAAGCAATGGAAGCTACTTGTTTGTTAATTATAGAGCAAAGTGAGTTTCAAAAAATTATGGAGCATAATAACTTTGTTGCAATGCGTTTGGCTAAAATATTTGGTCGTCGTTTACAAAAATTAGAAAAAAAATTTGAAGCACTTATTTTTAAAGATGCCAGAAGCCGTATTGTTGATTTTATAAGAGAAATGGCAAGCGAAACAGGCAAAGCGGTAGGTTATGAAACTTTGATAATGCACTCTATGACCCATTTAGATATTGCGCACATTACAGCAACTTCGCGCCAAACAGTAACTACAGTATTAAACGAGTTGCGCGAAGACAATCAAATTTATTTTGACCGTAAACGTATTTTAGTTAGAGATTTAACATCACTTTCGTAACAGTATTACTTTTTGTCGGCAAATAGGCCGAGTTTTATTCAAATTTGATTTTATTTAGCATAAAAAATTATGGCAGATACATATTATGATCCAAAAGACTTAAAAAATTTTGGTAATATAAAAGATCACAACCCAGAATTGGCAGAAAAGTTTTTTAATTGGTATGGTGCGGTTTTTAAAGAAGGCGCATTAACTGCCCGCGAAAAATCGTTGATTGCTTTGGCCGTTTCGCACGCCATTCAATGCCCTTATTGTATTGATGCTTATACAGTTGATAGTTTAGAAAAAGGTGCAGACGAAGAACAAATGATGGAAGCTATACACGTAGCTGGTGCAATTAGAGGTGGCGCATCTTTAATACATGGCGTACAAATGATGAACAAAGCCAAACAAGTTTCAATGTAAATTTTTATGAAAACAGCAAAAAAATCGTTGTTGGCAAAAGGCGGTCAACTGGCAGATACGTTTATTCAACTAAAAGTTTTAAATGGCCAGGCACAAAACACTAAACAATTTGAAGCCTTTGAAGACAAGTTAAAACCACTTAACCTATTTCCTTTAAAACCTACAGACATTGAAATTTTTCAAATTAATGTTGGTAAAATGTGTAATCAGGTTTGCAAACATTGCCATGTAGATGCAGGGCCAGATCGTAAAGAAATTATGACCCAAGCAACTATGCAGCTTTGTTTAAACATCTTAAAAAATAGCCCAATAAAAACAGTTGATTTAACGGGCGGCGCACCCGAAATGAATCCAAATTTTAGGTGGTTTGTAAAAGAAATAAAAGCCTTAGGTAAGCATATAATTGACCGTTGCAACCTAACTATCATAAATGCCAACCCAAAGTATAATGATTTACCCGAATTTTTTAAAGAACATGAAATTGAAGTAGTTTCGTCTTTACCTTATTTTAGTGCCAGCCGAACCGATAGCCAACGTGGAGACGGTGTTTTTGAAAGTTCTATTAAAGCTTTAAAAAGCCTAAATACAGTTGGTTACGGTATTGAAGGTAGCGGGCTAACATTAAACTTGGTGTACAATCCTTCGGGTGCATTTTTACCTGCCAACCAGCAAAGTTTAGAACAGCAATTTAAAAAACAGTTGCTTGATAAGTATAATATTCAATTCAACAGCCTGTTTGCCATTACTAATTTGCCAGTAAGCCGTTTTTTAGATTATTTAGTTAGTTCTGGTAATTACGATGATTATATGGAAAAACTGGTAAATGCCTTTAACCCAACAGCAGCGCAAGGTGTAATGTGTCGCAATACTATTTCTGTTGGTTGGGATGGCTTTTTATACGATTGCGATTTTAACCAAATGTTAGATTTGAAAATAGAAAACGGACAGCCTGCACATTTAAGTAACTTTAATTTAGAGCAGCTTCAAAACCGTAATATTATATTAAACCAACATTGCTATGGTTGTACTGCCGGGGCAGGTTCTAGCTGTGGTGGCGAAACTGCTTAAATACCAAACAAAGCCCTAAACACACATTCAACCTAAAATAATTACTGCTATTGGCTCTTAAAAAATTATTTGTTGGCAGGTAAGGCAAACATTATGCTATAGTTTGTTTACAATTCATATATTGTACATTAATTTGTAACAATGCTTTATGAAAAACAATAAACTTTTTTTCTGGTCGCTAACCGTAGCTTTAGCTGGCTTTCTATTTGGTTTTGATACAGTTGTAATTTCCGGAGCCAATCAACCTATTAAAGCACTTTGGAATACTTCTCCTTTTTTTCATGGCACTTTTATTATGTCTATGGCTTTATGGGGCACCGTATTGGGTTCATTATTTGGCGGTTACCCAACTGAAAAGTTTGGTCGAAAGCGAACCTTGTTTTGCATTGGTGTTCTATTTCTTATTTCTGCATTGGGTTCTGCGCTAGCCACAAATCCATACGTTTTTTCATTTTTTCGCTTTATTGGTGGTATTGGTGTAGGAGCATCTTCGGTAGCAGCACCAATTTATATTGCCGAAATTTCTACACCAGAAAAGCGAGGTCGTTTAGTAGCCTTATATCAATTTGCACTTGTGTTTGGTATTTTTGTTGCCTTTTTCTCTAACTATTTATTAAAAGATTTTGGCGGTTCTGCCGATTGGCGATATATGTTGGGCGTTGAAGCTATACCAGCAGCTATATTTTGTTTAATGATTTTGGGCGTGCCCAACAGTCCACGTTGGTTGGCTGTAAAAAGAAATGATAAACAAGGGGCACTTAATGTTTTGAAAAAATTGTACAACGAAAGTGAAGCCAAACAAATTTTACAATCTATTATTAACGAAACTACATCAACAACACAAAAAATAACTACAGGAATTTTTTCAAAAAAATATGCCGTTCCTTTAGCTTTAGGATTTTTTATTTCATTTTTCAATCAAATGTCGGGCATCAATTTCTTATTGTATTATGCTCCAGAAATTTTAGAAAAAGCAGGCTTAGCAGCCAAAGAATCGCTCGGAAACAGTATTTGGATTGGCGGCACAAATTTATTATTTACCATTGTAGGCATGCTATTGATTGACCGTTTAGGCAGAAAAACATTACTAATAGTTGGTTCTATTTTTTACATTATTGGTTTATCAGGTTCTGCCTGGGCATTTTACGCAGCCGCTGCACCGAGTGTATTACTCACGTTTATCCTAATTTTTATTATGGCGCACGCTATTGGTCAAGGAGCGGTAATTTGGGTATTTATTTCAGAAATATTTCCAAACAAAGTGCGGGCTTTTGGCCAAAGTTGGGGCACAAGTGTGCATTGGGTTTTTGCAGCCGTCATCACCTTAATTACACCTTTATTTTTAGATGCTGATAAAGGTATTTTTGGCGATAATCCCTGGCCCATTTTTGCCTTTTTTGCTTTTATGATGTGTTTGCAATTATTTTGGGTATTGGTTTATGTACCAGAAACTAAAGGCGTTTCGTTGGAGGAATTAGAGAAGAAGTTGATTAGGGAGTAATACCAAATTTGCCATGTATTGATAATAGTAAATGAGTAAAGATGATATAATTTTATGAAAAGATTAGAACACATAAAAGCAAGCATATAAAAAAAGTAAAAGCAAACAGCGATCATACGTTTTTAGAAGCTATAGATCGTTTTCTACTGCCTGATCATTGGGGAAAGCGAGTTTTGTTTTTGGTATATTTTCTAATTTCCCCACTTTCTTCTTCAAACATTTTTTGACTGGCTTTAATAAACTCCGCTTCAAATTCATTTAGGGTATAAACATTGTTTTGGGCATCAAAATATTGCTACAGTTTTTGCAAAGTTATCTTTTCATTTATTCTTAGTATTTTCTGAATTAAGTTATTTTGTAATTCGTGATGGCTCATTGTTTTTATTTTAAACCATTTTAAGCAAATCCTCTAAAGGTTCTACAATCTTTGAACCCTCCAATTCTTTAAAAAAATGATCTGCATTAATAGAACTGTAGTTTTGTTCTTTCTTAATTGTGTCCAATTTTTCTCTTATCGGTTTTGCCAAGCCATTTAATTTACATTTGGTATTAGAAATAACATTATCCAATACTTTCAATTGTTCATCCCTCAAAACTTAAAATTTGGTGAATCAGTTTTAATTTTAATGCTTCGCTATTCATTCAATAAAGTCATCTAATTTTTTAAACTCCACCAAAGCCGCTTCATACCTTCCTAAAAAATCAAGAATCTTTTTTATTAAAACATTTGTTGCTGGAACATTTCCTTTTAAAACATCAACTAAATTAGCATTTAATAAATCAATTGCTGTTGTATCAAAAGCTCTGCGTTCTAAACCAATTACATTTAGTTTTAACAAGCGGCTTGGGTTACCTGCTACCACCATAAAAGGCGGAATGGCTTTGGTAATAACTGCGCTCATGCCAACCATAGCACTTTGGCCAATGGTACAACGTTGATGAACTGTTGCATTTAAACCGAGATTGCTGTGGCTTTCAATGGTAACCCTGCCGCCCAACTTTACGCCAGCACTTAGGTTTACGTAATTTCCTAAAGTTACATCGTGTGCCAAATAGCTGTTGTTCATTATGTAACAATGCATTCCTACAATACTATGTTCATTATACACCGGAGCGTGCATACATACGTTTTCTCTAAAAGTATTATAATCCCCAATTTTGGTGAAAGCATCAATTTTCATTTGGTCGCCTTTTGCTCCCATTTCACCACATTGCCCAATACAAACGCCTGGATAAAACTGATTGTGATTTCCTATTTTAACATTGCTACCAATATTTACGTGGCTGTTAAAATAGTTGTTGTCGCCAATTACACTTCCACTTTCAATTATACAATAGGGGCCAATAATGTTAGCCTTACCCAATTTTACACTTTGGTGTACAATTGCGGTTTTATGTATTTGGTTGCTTGCTACCATTAGTTGTTTAAACTTTCAAGTAAAATACTTAATTTTTGGCTAAGAGCTTTTCGCGTATATTGCTGTACTGCCATTTTGTTTACAGCTAAAGGTTCATTATTTACAAAAGCATCAAAATAATGTTTTAATGTTTTTTTTATCTGGTCTACATCTTTATAATTGCAAGCTTTTCCTATTCTGGTTTCTAACAATATTTTATTTATGGTGCTGTTTGGTTGACTTAAAGCCACAACTGGTTTTTTGCTAGCCATATATTCAAATATCTTTCCGGGTATTTGCCCAATTCCATTTTGGGTTTGGTTAGGTATTAATATTAGCAGGTTGGCTATACGGTATTCTTCAATAACGCCAAGATGCGATTTATAACCCTCAAATTTAGTAATGCTTTTTAAAAATGGAAACTGGTTAATCAGTTCTTTCACCTCTGGGTTAATATTACCAACTAATCTTATTTTACACCGTTCCGAAAACAATTGATACTCCGAAGCTAAAGATTGTACGGCAATAAAAAACGCTTTGGGGTCGCGTAGTTCATTTAACAAACCAATGTGCGAAATAGTAAAGTCATTACTTTTTTCTGTTGGCTTCAATTTAAAATCGGCATCATCAAAACCATTTGTAATAATGGCTAATTTATTAGCTGGTATTTCTTGAAAATCATTTATTTGCCCTTCAGAAACCAAAACAATTTTATCTGCGTTATTCAGTACTTTCTTTTCAAGCTTCAACTGTTTTTGTTTAGCCCTTTCTGATAAGTTAAACTGATGCAACACATCAAAACTTGCCCAAGGATCGCGCATGTCGGCCACCCAGTTTAAACTTGGCATACTTTTTTTTAACTTTAAACCTATTAAGTGCATACTATGAGGTGGGCCAGTAGTAATTATATTTTTAATGTTGTGTTTGGCAATATACTTTTTTAAAAACCTTACCGAAGGCCGAACCCAAAACACTCGAGGGTCGGGTACAAAAATATTGCCCCTCACCCAACTGGCTAACTTTTGTTTAAAGCCTTGGTTTTTGGTATTGGTAAAACCAAAATTTTTCACTCCCTTTTTACCAGTTAATTTTTCGTATAAACTGTAAGGTTCCCAAATAGGTTGTTTAATAACGTATGTCTCCTCATTAATGTCAGTCAACAAACTTTCATCTGTTAAAGCATAAGCTGGGTTTTCGGGCGTATAAACATGCGGTAACCAATTACAACTAGGTAAATACTTGGCAAATTTTAACCAACGTTGCACCCCCGAACCACCAGAAGGAGGCCAGTAATAAGTTACAATTAAAACTTTGTTTGTTAGCTTACTAATATTGTTTTTTTTTTAAGATTGCAATATTAACTAAATGGCTGTTAAATTTTTGTTAGTAAATGCTAAGTGTTTTCTTTTAAAGGATCAAGCAGAAAATATATAAATTGGTTATCTTTGCAGTAAAATTTCGAATTTATCTAATTTATGGTAGAAACTAGACTACAATACAAAGTAAAAGACATCAACTTAGCCGACTATGGCCGCAAAGAAATTATTTTAGCAGAAGCTGAAATGCCAGGTTTAATGGCACTACGCGAAGAGTACGCTGGTAAAAAACCTTTAGCTGGTGCTCGCATTGCAGGTTGTTTACACATGACTATTCAAACTGCCGTTTTAATTGAAACTTTAGTGGATTTAGGCGCAGAAGTAACTTGGTCTTCTTGCAACATCTTTTCAACACAAGACCACGCAGCAGCAGCTATTGCCAAAGCAGGTGTTCCTGTTTTTGCCTGGAAAGGTATGAACGAAGAAGAGTTTGATTGGTGCATTGAGCAAACCTTAAGCTTCCCAAGTGGCGAGCCTTTAAATATGATTTTAGATGATGGCGGCGATTTAACAAATATGATATTTGATAAGTTTCCTGAAATGATAGGCAACATTAAAGGTTTAAGTGAAGAAACCACTACTGGTGTACATCGTTTATACGAACGTGAAAAAAATGGCACTTTAATGGTGCCAGCTATTAACGTAAACGACTCTGTTACAAAATCAAAATTTGACAACAAATACGGTTGTAAAGAAAGTTTAGTAGATGCTATTAGAAGAGCTACTGATATTATGATGGCAGGTAAAGTAGCCGTTGTAGCTGGTTATGGTGATGTAGGTAAAGGTTCTGTAGCTTCATTAGCTGGTGCAGGTGCACGGGTTTTAGTTACCGAAATTGATCCTATTTGTGCCCTGCAAGCTGCAATGGATGGTTATGAAGTTTTGCCAATGGATAAAGCTATTCCTCGTGCTGATATAATTGTTACTGCAACTGGTAATTATAATATTATTGATAGTCGTCATTTTGAAGCAATGAAAGACAAAGTTATTGTTTGTAACATTGGCCATTTTGATAATGAAATTAACATGGCTTGGTTAAACGAAAACCACGGTTCTACAAAAGACGAAATTAAGCCACAAGTTGACAAATACACCGTTAACGGAAACGACATTATTATTTTAGCAGAAGGCCGTTTAGTAAATTTAGGTTGCGCCACAGGCCATCCAAGTTTTGTAATGAGTAATTCATTTACTAACCAAGTTTTAGCACAATTAGAGCTTTGGGAAAACAGCGATAAATACGAAAACAAAGTGTATACTTTACCTAAAAAATTAGATGAAAAAGTAGCACGTTTACATTTGGCTAAAATTGGGGTAGAGTTAGAAGAATTAGCACAAGATCAAGCAGAATATATTGGTGTTACAGTAGATGGGCCATATAAGCCAGAATACTACAGATACTAACAATAAAAATATATAATAATTTAAAAAGGAGAAGCATTTGTTTCTCCTTTTTTTGTTTTGAACCTTGTTAAATGCCATTTGTTTTAATAAATGTTATATAAATGATTTAATATACTTATATTTGAGAATGTTAAATCTCGTTATATAGATGCCTGACAACAAAATTAAATTGGCAATTGTTGATGATTCAAAATTTGTTATAGAAAGTTTGGATGCTATTATTTCATCTTTTAATGATATTGAAATTGCTTTTTCTGCTCAAAGTGGAGGAGAATTACTTGCCGAGCTAGAAACTACAGAAGTTGATATAATAATTTTAGATTATAGAATGCCTCCTGGGAAAAATGGTAAAGAATTATCTGAAATAATAAAAAACAAATACTTTAATACTTCTATTTTAATACTTTCCATGTATAAAGAGTTAAAAATTGTAGAAGGTTGCCTAGAAGCAGGTGTTGATGGTTATTTGTTAAAAGAAGAAGCAGGTATTGATGAGCTAAGATCGGCAATTGACTGTGTTATAAATAATGAAACCTATTTTAGTAAAACCATTTACAACAAGATATTAGCCCACTTAAGAAAGGCAGATGATAATCCCAAATCATCAATATTAACACCCACAGAAATTGTAATTTTGAGATTGATTTGCGAGCAATACACCACTAAAGAAATAGCCAAAAAAATATTTAGAGCTATAAATACGGTAGAAACTCATAGAAAACATATGCTTGAAAGAACTAATTGCAGAAATAGCGTGGGCTTAGCACTTTGGGCAGTTAAAGAAGGGCTTTTACCAGGTTTTGATAGCTACAAACCATCTTAATTTAATAAACAAAACTGTAAATTTAAATATATCATAATAAAAATGATCATTATAACTTTACTCACGGTTTTCCACTATTTTTTTTTCTCATTGAATACATCTTATTTTAAGCTGTAATTTTGTTAAATCTATTCACAATACAATTTTATTATAATGAACAAATTAAAAATTGCGGTAGCTGACGATCACCAAGTAATTATTGATGGCATTAGTGCACTTATGGCTGAGTTTGATGATGTAGAGGTAGTACTTACTGCACGAAATGGTGATAACTTATTAAGCCAATTAGAACATACCAAAGCCGACATTATTATTATGGACATTAATATGCCTGGTAAAAATGGTATTGAAGCATCAAAAATTGTAAAATGCAAATATCCTGATACAGCTATATTAATATTATCAATGCACGATCAATTAAAAATAATTAAAGATTGTTTAAAGGCAGGTGTAGATGGTTATATATTAAAAGAAACTGGTATTGATGAAATTAGAGCAGCACTAACAGCTGTTTCGAACGGGGAAACACATTTTAGTAAACCGATAATTGATAAAATTATTGCCAGAAACGCAAAACCCAAAAGACCATCATTAACAAAACGCCAAGCATTACCAGCAAGTGTGTTAACTACCCGTGAGGTTGAAATACTACAACTAATTTGTGAAGAGTACACTACGGGAGATATTGCCGCAGAACTCTTTATAAGTATAAACACAGTTGAAACGCATAGGCGTAACTTGTTAGAAAAAACAGGAAGTAAAAACATAGCAGGACTGTTCCGATACGCTATGAAACATAAATTGTTGCTAGAGGATAAAGAAACTTAGCACAAAGCCTAAACTGCTTTTTTCAATTGCTGTTTTTCTGCATAAGCCATAGCTGCATCTCTAACCCATTTGCCATTTTCTCTGGCTTTTGTTCTATCTGCAATACGTTCTTTGTTACAAGGCCCATTGCCTTTAACTACTTGCCAAAATTCATTCCAGTCAATTTTACCAAAATCGTAATGGCCACGTTCTTCATTCCATTTTAAATTGGGGTCGGGTATACTTATTCCTAAATAATCTGCTTGTGGTGCAGTAATATCTATAAAACGTTGTCGTAACTCATCATTAGTTTGTCGTTTTATTTTCCATTTTACCGATTGAGCCGTGTTTGGTGATTCTTCATCTCTTGGCCCAAACATCATTAACGATGGCCACCAAAAACGGTTTAATGCATCTTGAGCCAAAGCTTTTTGTGCTTTAGTGCCTTTGCAAAGGGTTAGCATAATTTCGTAGCCTTGTCGCTGATGAAAACTTTCTTCTTTACAAATGCGCACCATTGCTCGGGCATAAGGCCCATAAGAAGTGCGGGTAAGCATTACTTGGTTAATAATGGCAGCGCCATCAACCAACCAACCAATTGCTCCAATATCTGCCCAACTTAAAGTGGGGTAATTAAATATACTTGAATATTTTGCCTTGCCAGTAAGTAATTGCTTAGTCATTTCATCACGGCTAATGCCCAAAGTTTCTGCGGCACTATATAAATACAGCCCGTGGCCAGCTTCATCTTGCACTTTAGCCAACAAACCTACTTTTCTACGTAACGATGGTGCACGGGTAATCCAATTACCTTCTGGTAGCATCCCTACTATTTCTGAATGTGCGTGTTGCGAAATTTGACGAATATGTGTTTTTCTATATTTCTCAGGCATCCAATCTCTTGGTTCTATGCGTTCTCCGTCATCTATTCTTGCCTGAAACTGATCTTCTAAATTTAGAATTTTTTCCATATTGGTAGTAAAGTTACAATAAATTCAACTAAACATCAAAATCTACCAATACTTCGTTACTTGTTGGTACTGATTGGCAAGTGAGTATGTAGCCTTCATCAATTTGTTCTTGCTCTAAACCATAGCTTAAAAGCATTTCAACGTTGCCTTTCACTAATTTAGCAATACAAGTAGCACAAACGCCGCCTTTGCAGGCATAAGGTAAATCAGCAGCATTTTTTAAGGCTTCATCTAATATATTGCTACTACCTTTTTCTGTAACAAAAGAAATTTCTTTGCCTCCTTCTAAAACAGTTACCGTGCAAGCCTCTCCTTTAAATTGGGCTTCAATTGCAGCTTTTTTCTCTGCTGATTCACCAGTATTTGTTCCAAATAGTTCATAATGAATTTGGCTTTTATCAACTCCTTTGGTCAACAAAAAAGTCTCAATTAGCTTAATCATGGTTTCAGGGCCACAACTAAAATAGTGGTCAATAATTGAAGTGTCGCACAAGGTATCGAATAGCTGTTCTAACTTATCTTCAGTTAGTCTGCCGTTAAACAAATCAATTGCTCTGTTTTGCCTCGTAAAAAAATGAAATACTTCAAAACGATTCATATAGGTGTTCTTTAGTGCTTCAATTTCTTCTCGTAATATTATTGAGGGTAAGTTTTTGTTGATGTAAAACAATTGAAAACTTGAATTGGGTTCTGCTTCTAAATGTGTTTTTATTAATGAAAAAATGGGCGTAATACCACTACCCGCAGCAAATGCAACATACTGTCTTGCCTCTTTTGGTTGTAATGGAATATAAAAATTTCCATCAGGTGGCATTACTTTTATTTGATCACCAGATTGCAAAACATCATTTACAAAAGTGGAAAATTTTCCATCTTCCATCTTTTTTACTCCAACTTTCCAGCTATTGTCATTTGGTGAAGAACATAAAGAATAACATCGTCTAACAACTTCATTGTTAATAATATGTTCTAAGGTAAGATATTGCCCTGCCATAAATTTAAAAGTATCGCACAAGTTGTCGTCAATTTCAAATTCTACTATAGCGCAATCGGGGGTTGTTTTTTTTATTGATTTTATGGTTAAATTGTGGAAATCACTCATTTTTTTATTAGAAAAGCTTATTTAATTTTTTGCTAAATTAAGAATACTAAATGGCACATAGTTAAATTTTTACCAAAATAATTAACTGTAGTTTATCTATCAAAAACTTAAATGTGCTATTTGCAAAAAATAAATATTTAAAAACTTTACCACTAAAATATAAGCTAAATTAGCTATTTCTTACACCACCAAATGCTTTTTTATCTATTTTTAAATAAAAAAAAGAGGCTAAAACCTTGGCTAATATAATTTAAAGTATTGCTAATCAATTATTTAATAATAAAAAATACAAATAAATATTATAAAACATAGTCTCGGTTCTTTTAATTTTAATTTTTAAACCTTAGCCTATTGTTCGCTACAATAGTAATCTCTCAATATTTAACCCTATATTTATAATTTTAATTCGCTTTATATTTAATATTGTTTATATTTTTTTTAAATAATATTAAATACTGGCTACTTTACCTACTGCCTTTATGTATAGCACAAAGGCACCACATTTATTAAACAAAAAACACTTTTATTTCAAAAAAAACGCTCAAAATGAATGCTGTTCGATAATGAATGGCTTAGTATACCGTATTAAATCTATTAAAAATAGATGTTTCAACTTATGAAATCTATATTTTTTAGCTTAGTTAAACTTGCAAAAAAAATGAAGTATTTTTTTAAAAAATTAATATGAATAATAAAACTTTGATATTTTTAATTTATTTTTTAACATCGAAATAGTTTAGCATTTGGAAACCTCGCTCCCGCCATCTGTTCAAATACCAATTTACCAACGCTTTATAAACTATTAAAAATGGCATAACCACTACCGATAGTTATCGGGCTGTCGAAATCATTTTTGAGGCAGCAGTTTTTAGAGATTTTGTTAAAATCTCACACTTAAAATAAAACTATTTAACTATATTTACGACGTCAAAACAATTATCTAAAAAGAAAAATATCCAATAATACAATTTAAAAAATTATGAATCAATTGAAACAAACAGTTACTTATTGGACGCTATTAGGCTTAGTTTTTTTTATATCGAATAGTGCAAATGCACAACAACGGTGTGGCACAGATGCAAATATGCAGCAAAGCCTGCAAAGCCCGCAGTTCGCAGCAGAATATCAAGCCCTGCAACAGAGAGTGGCAAGCCAATTACAAACCAAAAGATTACAAGCACCTTGCGTTACACCATTAATTGTACCCATAGTAGTACACTTTCAACCAACCGATATTTCCGAACAATGCATGATAGACGCAACTATTGCACAAATAGACCAAATGAATGCAGATTTTTCGGGTTGTAATATGAATGCAGGCTTGTTATGTGAATGGATAAGTGCAGGCTGTGACAACTTTGGAGGAACAGCCGGGCCATTAGCAATGCCAGATGATGGCGCCTGTATACAATTTTGTTTAGCAGATCAAAATTTACCATCCGATGCTAACCTTATAACCGGTGGCTTAGCCATTACTACAAGCTACAATGCCGATAACCAAAATGCACCGGCCTTATGGAACGGATTTTTAAATATATATGTTGGCCCAATAGGCGGCGGCGGTATTTTAGGTTTTGTAAACTTTTTAGGTGGCGCCTCAAATACAAACCAAACACAAGGAGCTTCAGTATTAACAGGCGCTTTTGGTTCGCAAAACTTTGTGCCTTGCGAAGGTGTAGGTGATGCCGCGCCGTATGATGGTGGTGCAACATTAACCCACGAAGTTGGCCACTGGTTTGGTTTAGAGCATACCTTTGGTGATAATATTGCCGATACACCACCACAATCCGAGCCTAATTTTAATTGCCCAACAGTAGATACAGATGCTTGTACTTCTTCAGAAGGTACAGATTATTCTGGTAACTTTATGGATTATGTTAATGACGATTGCATGTTTTCTTTTTCTCAAGATCAAGTAGATGTAATGATAGCAACAGCAGCCCCACAAGCAGATTGGGCTTCAAACTCAACTTCATGTATGCCAACCTATCCACCTTGTGCCAACCAAGCTGGCGCTTGTGAGTTAGTCTGTCCATCAGTAGTTACCACACCTATTAGTTTAACAGAAGATGCCTGTGGATCAACCACAACTACAGATTTTCCGAGCGCATTATCAAATGGATTAGTGGTAGATGAGGAAAGTGATTTAGTATTAACTTGGTCTACTGGCAATTATTTAAGTGCAGGTGGTACTGTTGCAGCAGCTCCAACCATATTAACATCTACTAATTGCGCTGTAGTAACCGAAACCTATTATTTAAATATTGATTGTGGCACAACACCTCTTGCTACAACTTTAGATGCAGGTACATTTGTAATTACAGCCTATCCTGCATTGCCAGATGATATTGCAGCATTAGTAACAATAAATAATGAAAATGGTTGCGATGAGCCAGTAATAGCCCCAATAGCAGGTTGCGAAAATAACATTACGGTTGCTGCCGATACCGCTAACCCAAGTTTTCCTGTAGCTGCTGGTGACTCAGGCACGGCAAACTATACCGTAACATTTACATCTTCTGCTGCAGGGCCAGAATGTTGTATTATCGGAAACCCTGCGGACGAAGGCGAAATTTTGGTAAATGGTGATTTTGAAGCAGGCGTTGCTCCGTGGATAGAATTAGAAGAAGTTCCAGCTGGAACACCTAACCCCAATCCTTTTGGTATAATTGGCGTATCTGGAGGATCGGTTAACGGAAGCAGCGAGGCCTGGTTTGGTGGTTGGGGAGGCGACTCCTATTTAACAATAACGCAAGATATTATTATACCAGCTTGTAATTCAGTTGAATTAAGTTTCGACTATGTGGTAGGTGTATGCGGAGGCAATACAGACTTTATAGAAGTACAGATAGGTGGCGTTGTAATAACCAATATAACTTGTGATGATACAAATACAACCTTTGGCCCAATAGATATTGTGGCTTTAGGTGTACCTGCCGGAGCAACCCAAATTGTAATTATAGGAGAGGAAAACAGTGGTGCAAACACCAATATTTTTATTGATAATGTAAGCCTAGTTGCAAGCGCTTGTACAGAGCCAGCAGATTGCAATGTTGTAGTAGCAGCCAATTACAATTGCGATGGCACTTGCGAAGATAGTATTGCTGGTACCATATCAACAGATACTGATCTATGTCCATCTCAAGGTGCTGATTTTAGTGGAATTGAAGTGATAATTATTGATGTGCTTACAGGACTTCCTGTTGCAGGCTCACCTGCCATTACAGATGCCACAGGAAATTACAGTTTAGCAGGTCCTTTCGCTTGCGGCCAATATTCAGCCGAATTAAATTTGGCTACCGTACCAATGTGTTACACCAGTTTAAATGGTGAAACAGGGCCAGTTCAGTTTTCCATTAATGGTGATGGAACAGCCGATGGCTTTAATTTTAGCAATGTTATGATGGTACCCACTTTGTCGCAATGGGGTTTATTAATATTAGCTTTACTATTAATGAGTTTTGGTGCAATTAAAATAAGCATACTTAAAAATTACAATACGAATGTAGTTAATTAAAAATGATGAAAAATAAATTTATCAATTATAACAAAGATATTTTTTGATAGGCTCCGATTGCTTTAGAATCCAATAATACAGTTTTAGAATAGCTAAAACGAGGCCTTTAAAGCCCAAAATTTATGGAGAAATTTATAAATTCATAATATAAATTTATTTTTAAATGATTCCGAAAAAGATTTAATTTTAACATTATAAACAAAAAACTCAACATGAAAATGTTGAGTTTTTTGTTTTTATCATAGTAAGTAAAAAGATCAATTTACTTTAGCAAAATAGATCACTTTTAGGGTATTATCATTTAAAAGTGTAACATATCATACATCAATTTTCTTTCTAACATTATGATTAGCATAGGTATTTTGTTACTTTTACATTCTTAAAAAACCTCAAACAGAAATAATAATAAATAACATAAAAATGAATTACATAATTTCTTATTGTACACTTGCTATTTGTTTATTTTTTATGATAAACATTACTGTTGCACAAATAGACGGTGAGCGTTGTACCACCATGCAAGCCCTGCAACAAAGGATAGAAAGCAATCCTCGCTATGCCGCTTATCATAATGACGCATTAGCTATGCCAAAGATTGACCGGCAAGGGCAAATACCCTGCGACGGCAATAACGCTATTGTAGTACCAGTAGCCTTTCACTTTGCACCAGGCGTAGTAACTTGTGGCGATAGCGATTGCCTTTTAGCCGAAGTACAAGATCAATTAGATGCTATGAATGTAGCTTTTGGTGATAATAATCCGGCATCAACTGCTATAATAGCAGGTTGTCCAGCGGCTTATGAAGAAAATGGAGTTAATATTGTCTCTACAGGTTCTTGTATTAGTTTTTGCTTAGCAGTACCACCTGAAAATAATAGCGAAGGCTTAGACCCAGCCTGCGACCCTCCAATTACTATTGGAGAATTTACCGGCGGCATTGGTGCCGGAGGACAAGGTGCACCAGGCTGGAATGGCATAATGAACTTGTTTATTACTAACGGAGGTTGCCTTGGTGTTGCCGATGGTATTCCTGGTGCAGCAAATGGTGACGGTGTATCAACATGCGCTGTAGCTTTTGGAGGAACCGATCCTTCATCGGGCTGCGGTTTAGATACAGAAGCAACTTATAATTTAGGCGCAACTATGATTCACGAAATTGGTCACTATCTTGGCCTTTACCATACTTTTCAAGGTGGTTGTGGTGACGAACCTAACGGACCAGGTCCTTTTAATGTAGATGATACACCACCGGCTTCAGCACCGTACTTTGGTTGTAATAGTGCTGCTTGCCAGGCTACTGGTTGTGCTATTGGAAATGTTAATCAACAAATTGGTAATTTTATGGATTATACAGATGATGCTTGTATGACAATGTTTAGTGAAGATCAAGCAGCTGTTATGAACTATTGGGCAAATCAATTATTTGGTGCTACTGCCAGCGTATGCTCAGCTCCAAACCCAACGGAATTACCTAATGCTTGTGAAAATCAACCTTGTACGCAAGTTTGTCCTACAACAGTAATTACTCAAATAGATATTACTGATGATTTTTGTGGTGTTAGTGACGTAGTGACTTTCCCCGATCCGGAAGAAAATGGTTTAGTATTAGATGACCTTAGTGATGCCACTTACACCTACAGTACAGGTAATTATTTAAGTGCAGGCGGCACAGCTATTAATGCACCTAACATACTTACTTCTACCAACTGTTCAGTAGAATCTGAAACATATTTTTTAAATATAGATTGCGGCACAACACCATTACCCTTAACTTTTGATGGCGGTACTTATACTATTACAGTATATCCGGCTCCACCAATGGATTTAACAACCTTAGTAACCATAGCGGGCGAAAATACCTGTAATGAACCTATGGTAACCCCAGTTGCAGGTTGCGAAAGTTATGTAACCGTTACTCCCGATGCTGGCAACCCAGCTTTCCCAGTAAATAATGGGGATAGTGGTACGGCATCTTACACAGTAACTTTTACACCAGATGCTGCAGGCCCCGATTGTTGTTTTGCCGGAGAAGATGCGGTAATTATTGATGCAACTATGAATGATGGAGATTTAGAAGCAATTGGCGCTGGAGGTGCTTCCCCTTGGACATCTACCTCAACCAACTTTGGAACTGTTTTGTGTGATGTAGGAACTTGCGGAAACGGCGGTGGTTCTGTTAATTATGGTGTTGCCCCAAATAGTGGCGCCTATTTAGCTTGGTTTGGAGGTTCAGGTAACCCAGAAACAGGTACACTCTCGGGTGATTTTATCATACCACCTTGCCCAGGAGGAATGGCTACTTTAACCTTTGCATTAGAAAATTCTGTTTGTGGAGATGCAGCAGATTTTATTCAAGTACAAGTAGACGGTAATGTAGAATTTACCTTAAATACAAACCCAGCTAACTGCGATGCAAACGGCACCATCCAAACCATTACCATCAATTTAAGTGCCTATGCAGATGGCTCAAGTCATACCATATTATTTACATCTGAAAGTGGTGCAGGCGGTGTTTCCTCTAATTTTACAGTAGATAACATTATGTTAGTTAATGTAGGTTGTGATTCTGGTTTAACTTGCGATGTAATAGTTACCGCAGATTATAACTGCGACTCCGTTGGAGTGCCTTACTGCGATAATTTATGTTTTGCAGAATTTAATCCAAATCCGGGAGCAGATGATACTGCTGACCCATCACTATGTGTTACTGCACTTGGTTGTGCCGATAACCCAGATGCTACCTGTTTACAAACCTTAGCTTGCGATGATGTGAATCCTTGTACCGAAAACGAAATGGAAACCACCATAATTGAAACCGGAGAAGTGTGTACGGCTTGTGGTAATGGAACACCTATTGCAACTTGTACTTTACCATCAGTAGCGCAAGCTTGTGACGATGGTGACCCTTGTACAGAAAACGATATGGAAGAAGTAGATGCTTGTGACGCAGCAGTAGTTTGTGTGCCTTGTGCTGGTACAGCAGTAGCCACTTGTACTTTAGCTCCTGTAGTTCAAGCTTGTGATGATGGAGACCCTTGTACAGAAAACGATATGGAAAGTGTGGATGCTTGCGATGCAACAGTAACTTGTGTGCCTTGTGCTGGTACTGCGGTTGCTGTTTGTACTATAGATCCGGTTATGCAAGCTTGCGACGATGGTGATCCATGTACTGCTGGCGAAATGGAAGGTATTGATGCTTGTGACGGTGTAACAGTTTGTGTGCCTTGCGGAAACGGTATGGTAATTGCCCCAGCTTGTGGCGACCCTTTAGCAACAAATTTTGATCCAAATGCAACTTGTATAGATAATACAGTTTGTACCTTTGGTATGTTCTGTGATAACCCTTGCTTTGCAGAGTTTGCACCAAACCCAAACCCTGGTGATATAGCAGACCCAGCACTTTGTGTAACCGCATTAGGTTGTGCCGATTTAGCAGGTATTGATCCCGCTTGCATAAGTATAGAGGCCTGTGATGATGGAGACCCTTGTACTGCAAATGAAGAAGCAACTGTAATAATAGCAACTGGCGAAGTGTGTGCAGATTGTGGACTAAATTCAACTCCTGTTACAGCAGCTTGTGGTGATCCGGCTGCCACTAACTTCGATCCTGCTGCAGTTTGTATTGATAATACATTATGTACTTTTAGTAGTTCATACTGCGATAACCCTTGCTTTGTAGAATTTACACCAAATCCGGCACCAGGTGATACTCCAGATCCTGCACTATGTGTTACGGCATTAGGTTGTGCAGATTTAGCAGGTATTGATCCCGCTTGCATAAGTATTGGAGCTTGTGATGATGGAGACCCTTGTACTGCAAATGAAGAAGCAACCACTATTTTAGCTACCGGAGCTGTTTGTGGAGACTGTGGTTTAAATTCAACTGTAGTGGCTGCTGCCTGTGGTGACCCGGAAGCAGATAACTTTGATCCTGCAGCAACTTGTATTGATAATACTTTATGTATATTTATTTGTGAAGATTCAATTGAAGGAACGATATTTACAGATGACCCAATGTGTGCAGCAGACATGGTTGATTTTAGTGGCATTAGTGTTATTATTATTGATGGCGCAACTGGGATGCCTGTAGCTGGCTCACCAGCTATAACTGATGCTATGGGTAATTACTCATTAGTTGGTCCTTTTACTTGTGGTTTGTACACAGCAGAATTAGATGCTGCAACTTTACCAACTTGTTATGCAAGTTTAGAAGGTAATGTTGGGCCGGTTAATTTCGCTGTAAATGGTGACGGCATTGCTGATGGTGCAGACTTTAGTAATATAGTACAGGTACCTACTTTATCTCAGTGGGGTTTAATTAGTTTAGCATTGTTATTAATGATTTTTGGAGCAGTAAAAATAAGTGCTACTTCAGGAAGATTAAATAGTGTTAGGAAATAATAATATAAAATAATCATAAACTTAAAAAGGCTGTATCAAAATTGATACAGCCTTTTTTTATAGTTTGAATTTTTTATCAAATAAAGCAAGTTTTTACTTTTTATAAATTGCCTTGCTTTTTTGCTTAATTTATATTTCAGATCTTTTCAAACAAGTCATACTTATTTGAGCGCAAAATAACACATAATTTAACTCAAACACTCTTGCTTTTTTAGTGAAACGAAAATAGTACGGATAAGCTATTGTGATATTTATTTCAACCTAAATAACCCTTGCTTCCAATCCCAAATAATTGCTGCAAAAATGGTGAAGTATTCAACGGTAATTAGCAGCATACTTTCTGTATAATTGTTGTTGCTATAAGCGTAGTAACTCAATATAATTAACCAACTCCAAATAATAACATATTTAGGTTGCGCCACAACTGCCAAAGCCACCAAAGGGCATACATACCAGGGATGCACAATATTAGCCAGCAATAAGTAAACCGTTAAAGCGAACATGCTATTACTAATTAAAGATTTTAGGTTTGGTTGCTTTTCAAAATAAGCTAATGAAAGCAGTATTAAAAAGGTAGCAATGGCTGTAAATTTACCAATAGTGGCAATCATATTCCAGCCAACATATTGATAGCCTAGCCAACGCAATACATAATATATGCTGGCATTAAACTCAAATTTATTGTAATATAAACCAACACTTTCAAAAATATTTGGAATAATTATAGGATCAATAAATTTAAAAAACAACACCAAACTAATGAACATCATAACAAAACCATAATAGATGCTGTGTTTAAAACCAATGCGTTTTAGTAAGAAGGGTAAAAAAATAAGCGGAATTAATTTACTGCAAAATGCAAAACCAACTGCTACCGCCGAAGCCCACCAATGTTTAAAACGGTACAACAAATAAAAGCCTGACAACACAAAAAATATCATAAAGGCTTCAAAGTGAAGGTTGCCCGTAAGCTCAACTATTACCAAAGGGTTTAAGGCATATAACAAGGTGTTTTGTATTGGTAAATTGAGTTGTTTTAATATAGCTACTAATAAAGTAATAGTACCTATTTCAAAAAAAAGAATACTTGCTTTAAGCAGAAATACAAAAAGTAATAAATTATTAAAACCTGCAATACTGGCTGCCCAACTAAATATCCATTGTAAAAATGCAGGGTAAACGGAGTAATATGTTTTGGAGTTCAAATTTTCGTACAGTTCATAACTTAAACCAAGCCTTGTTGCTAAGTCACTAGATATAATGTCAATTGGTTTGTAAGCGTAAGGGCTAATGTTTTGCATGTTTAATAAGCCATCCCAATAAAAACGAAAATAATCATCGCTGAGATTAGGTTCATAAAATAATAACAAAGCTCTAAAAAAAATACCTGCGCCAACTAATATGAAAAAGCTTTTTTCTTTGTTTAAAGCTGTGTCTTCTATAAATAATTTAGCAACATAAACGTAGCCAAAAAACAAAGCGGAGTAGCTGCCAAATAACCACACAAACTGATGCCTTTCTAAACCATAACCAATTAATAAATACAATAACGCACTTGCCAATCCCACAAAAAACAATCTTGTAGAAATTATTTTATTAACCTGAGTATTTTGATTGAAAAACGTGGACATTAACTATTGTTCTTAACCGCAAAGTAATGTTTTATAGAGTAGTAAAATACAAAACTATAGCCATACAAAGCAGTTAGGTGCAAAGGCAAAAAGCCCCAAAAATTATTATAAATACTACTACCGATAATGTAAATTAAGCAAAGTATTATTAGGCCTTCCCCAAAAACCACCCAATCTAAATGATGCACGTATTGCTTTTTTTGCCATTTTTCTTTTTTGTTAGAAAGGTTATATTTTGCAGTTCTAACAAAAGGAGACTTCCTACCCAAATAAGCGCTTAAAACGGCTTTGGCATTATGCAAAGTCATACCCATAGAAACGGATATAAAAGCCATAAACAATACTATAAATTGCAAAGGTTTTGATTTTGTTGGCTTGCCACTACGATAACCCAAATAATAAACAAAGCCAATAGCTATAAAACCTGCAAAAAATACAATGCCGAAATTAAATAACCAATGTGGGTAGTTTTCTTGAAAGAGAGTAATGACCAAGCTTAGCAGTAACACCAAAAAAAGTACAATATAAAGGCTACTACTTAACAGATGGTGCAGGGCGTTTAGTTTAATATTGAAGTTTAATTTTTTACTTAAAATTTTGGGTAAGAGCTTTATGGCAACTTCGGCTCCGCCTTTATTCCAACGGTATTGCTGACTTTTGTAACCGTTTAACTCAACAGGTAATTCGGCAGGTGTTTCTACTTTGTACAAGTATTTAAATTTCCAACCAGCCAATTGAGCGCGGTAGCTCAAATCTAAATCTTCGGTAATAGTATCAGCACTCCAACCACCAGCATCTAAAATAGCTTGCTTTCGCCAAACCCCAGCTGTGCCATTAAAATTCATAAATAAACCACCTTGGTTGCGGCCGGTATGTTCAATGGCAAAATGCACATCTAACATAAAGGCTTGTACTTTAGTTAATAAAGAATAGCTTTTATTAAGATGCGCCCAGCGTGTTTGCACCACACCAATTTCGGGTATTTGAAAATGAGGAATGGTGACTTTTAAAAAATTTGGAGGAGGCACAAAATCGGCATCAAATATGGCAATGAAAGTTCCTTTTATTGTTGCCATGCCGTACTTTAATGCGCCCGCTTTAAAACCACTTCTATCGGTACGCCTTACTTGTTCAATTTGAAAACCTTGTGCTTTTAAAACATCTACCTTTTCTTTTACAATGCTTACTGTTTCGTCGGTTGAATCATCTAAAATTTGTATTTCAAATTTATCTTTAGGGTAATCCATTTTAATGCAGGCATCAATTAAGCGTTCAATTACATATTGTTCGTTATAAATTGGCAATTGAATAGTAACAAAAGGTAAAGCAGCCTCATCAATATTAGGCGTAACTTCTTTATTAAAAATATTTTTTTTGTATTGAAGATATTTAAAGGCCAAATGCAACTCTAACAAGCAAAAGAGCAATACCAAACTCATCAAAATAAAATATATAATACCTAAAGCTATAGCCAATTTTTTTGTTTTTAAAACTTAATTACAAAGTAAGTAAATTAGATTGTCTTTTAGTGTAATACCCACGACTTCTAAGTTTTATATTTTTTTGTGAAAATGATAAATTAATTGAATTCAGCATTACTTATTTAAATAATCAATGGCACAAACTGATCGCCGTTTTATAAGTTGGGCGTTTACGCTTAGATAATAATCTGGTAGTAAACAGCTTTAGACCTTTAGTTTTAGGTCGCAAAAATTATAAGTTTGCCGGTTCGTACAAAGGAGCAGAGCGAATTGCGATGATGTATTCTTTCTTTGCCAGCTGTAAAGCTTATAACATCAATCCTTATCAATGGCTAAAGCACATACTTTAGATGTAATAGGCGACCACCCCACCGATAGATTAAAAGAATTGTTGTCAGGTTATCAAAATGTGGGAGCGGTGGTTAGATGTTTACGTTTATTTGGTATGATAAATGCAGCTGTTAACTTAACTACTGCCTCCATCAATTTTATATAATTCACTAAACAAAATATTATGATTAATAATTTTTTAAAATTGGTTGTACTAAATGTTTTATTTCTTGTTACAACATTTAATAGTAAAGCTCAACAACGCACTTGCGGCACTATGAGTGTGCTGGAAACAAAAATGGATCAAAACTCCAACCTTTCTAAAAAAATGAGTGAGTTAGAACAATTTACGCAAGAATGTATTGAAAGAAGACGAAATAACAGCGCAAGAGTAGAAGGCATTATTACAATTCCGGTAGTTGTACACGTAATTTACCAAACCGATCAACAAAATATTAATGATGCACAAATATTTTCTCAAATTGAGGTGTTAAATAAAGATTTTAGACGAACCAACAGCGATGCCAACAATACTTGGTCGCAAGCCGCAGATACTCAAATTCAATTTTGTTTGGCAAGCATTGATCCAAATGGAAATACAACAAACGGTATTACCCGCAAGTTTGTAGATAGAAGCAGCTGGGGCACAAACGATGCTATGAAAAAATCATCGCAAGGAGGTGTTAATCCTTGGGCTACCAATAGTTATTTAAATATGTGGGTCTGTAATATTGGCGGTGGCATTTTGGGTTACGCTCAGTTTCCAGGAGATGATGCAGCTACAGATGGAGTGGTAATTAGTCCGCAATTTTTTGGAACAACTGGTACTGCCCAACCACCTTTTAATGGAGGAAGAACTACAACGCACGAAGTAGGCCATTGGTTAAATTTGCGCCATATTTGGGGCGATGGTGCTTGTGGTATAGATGATTTTGTTAGCGACACACCAACATCTGACGCAGCAAATTATGGTTGTGCTACTGGCCATGTTTCTTGCGGCACTATTGATATGGTTCAAAATTATATGGATTATTCTGATGATGTTTGTATGAATCTTTTTACCCAAGGGCAAACAGAACGGATGCGAGCCTTATTTGATCCGGGTGGCTTTAGAGCAAGCTTACTAAACTCAAATGCTTGTAGTGATGATGGTACTGAAAATCCAGTAGCGACTTGTACAGATGGCATACAAAACCAAGATGAAACAGGCGTGGATTGTGGTGGATCTTGCACACCTTGTTCAACAAATTGCCCAACTAACGAAATAAAAATAACCATTAACTTTGATAATTATCCCGAAGAAACCAGCTGGGAAATTACAAATGAAGCAGGTAATGTAGTTGCTTTTGGTGAGCCATATATTGATTTAGCAGAAGGCAGTACCCTTACCATAACAGAATGTATAGATGATGGTTGTTACAATTTTACAATTAAAGATGCTTACCAAGATGGCATTTGTTGTGGCTATGGCAACGGCTCTTATAGTTTAACTTTTAATGAAAACAATCTTACCGCTGGAGGCATTTTTACAGCCGAAGAAACAACTAACCTTTGCCTTGGTTTGCCCAAACCAACTTGTGAAGATGGCATTCAAAACCAAAATGAAATTGGTATAGATTGTGGCGGCCCTTGTGTTGCTTGCCCAACTTGCGAAGATGGTATTCAAAACCAGGCAGAAACAGGAATAGATTGCGGAGGACCTTGCACACCTTGCCCAATAGGTTGCCAAAATAACGAAATTGAGTTAACCATCACTTTTGATAATTACCCCGAAGAAACCAGTTGGGAAATTATAAATGCTTCGGAAGAAGTAATTTCAAGCGGTGGGCCTTATAATACTTTATCAGATGGCAGCACCCTTAACCTAAACGAATGTCTTGTAGACGGTTGCTACAGTTTTGTAATAAACGATGCTTATGGTGATGGAATTTGTTGTGGCTATGGAAATGGATCTTACTTATTAACTTCAAATGTGGCTACATTGGCCTCGGGCGCAAATTTCGCAGCTACAGAAATTAGCAATTTTTGTTTTGAAAATTCTAATGAGAATAACTGCACTAACCAAATAATAAACAGCGAAGACTTTGAAACTGGCTGGGGCATTTGGAATGATGGCGGAAGCGATGCTTACCGAAACAATTATGCCCTTTATGCCAGCAGCGGCAATTACACCATTCGTATACGCGATAATAGTTCTACTTCGTTTATAACTTCTGATAATATTGATGCTTCTAATTACAATGATTTAACGGTTGAGTTTTCTTACTATCCGGTAGAGTTAGAAGATGGAGAAGATTTTTGGTTGCAATTATCTACCGATGGAGGAGCAACTTTCAACACCATAAAAACCTGGGTAAAAGGAACCGACTTTAATAACAGCACAGCTTACAGCGAAACAGTTAACATTAATCAAGCATTTTCTGCAAACACTAAAATAAGGTTTAGGGTAGATGCTTCAGTTAATAATGATAGGGTTTATTTTGATGATATAATTATAAGCGGCTGCCAAATAAACTAAAGAATTTTTTAAGATAGAAATTGAATTTGAATAGAAATTTAAAATAAGCTTATCTTTGTGATTAGATAAATGGTTATAGCCAACCCAATATATGATGTTGTTTTTAAACGACTAATGGAAAATGAAAAAGTAGCAAAATTTTTCGTTTCAACCTTGTTAGATAAAGAAATTATTTCACTTGATGTGCAACCTCAAGAATTTACCTATAATGATCAATTGGTTGGCATACGTGTTTTTAGGTTAGATTTTGTGGCTTTAATAAAAACAGAAAATGGCCATCAAAAAATATTGATAGAAATACAAAAAGCAAAAAATCAAATTGATTTGATGCGCTTTAGAAATTATTTAGCCGAGCAATACAAAAAAGAAGACAAAGTAGAGGGTATAGATAGCACATTACCAATCACCACCATTTATATTTTAGGTTTTAATTTACCAAAAATTAATACCGCCTGTGTTAAAGTAGAAAGAGAATATATAGATTTAATTAATCAACAAATAATTACAGAGCGCAGCGATTTTATAGAAAAACTAACGCACGATTGTTATGTAGTGCAAGTAGAAAGAATAAAAGCCAACTATAAAACCCAGTTAGATAAATTGTTAAGCTTTTTTGAACAAAGTTATTTTGTTGATGCTTCAGAAATTGTAAAAGAATACAACCACGAGCCAACCGAAGAAGAAACAAAATTGATGCGCGACATTTTACATCATTCGGGTACCAACCCCAAAGAAAAAAAATTGATTGAGATAGAAAAAGAAGCCTGGAGAAGTGTAAATGCTATGTTTTCGAAAGAAAAAAAAGCTTTTCAACAGGCAATAGAAGAAAAAGACCAAGCCTTGGAAGAAAAAGACCAAGCTTTGGAAGAAAAGGCAAAAGCTCTGCAAGAGAAAGATAGAATTATTAAAGAGCTGAAAGATAAATTGAACAAGCAATAAACTGTGGCAATATTGCTACGACTTACAAAGGCATCCATTTTAGCCCCGACCGTAGCGGCATCCTTTTACAATTTTTTTTGTAAAAGATATAGCGTAGGGCGGGACAGGCACAATTACGAACCACAAAAGTTTAGCTACTAATTTTTAAATAAATAGGGCAATGGTCGGAGTGTTTTACGTTAGGTAAAATCTGCGCATCCAACAACCTGTCTTTCATTATTTTGGTGGCCGTAATATAATCTATACGCCAACCTTTGTTGTTGGCCCGGGCGTTGGCTCGGTAGCTCCACCAACTGTAATGATGTGGTGTTTGGTTAAACAACCTAAACGTATCAATAAAACCATTATCTAAATATTGGCTTAGCCAGTTGCGTTCTTCAGGTAAAAAGCCCGATGAGTTTTTGTTAGATTTTGGGTTGTGAATATCAATTTCGGTATGAGCAATATTATAATCGCCACACACCACAAGGTGCTTATATTTTTTGGTAAGATGTTGGGCATAAGGCATAAAAGCTTCGAGAAACTCCATTTTTACATCTTGCCGCACACTACCCGAACTGCCCGACGGGAAGTAAACATTTAACAAAGCAAAATTTTCAAACTCTAATAACATGGTTCGGCCTTCGCTGTCAAAAAGTGCATTATCCATTCCGGTAATTACGTTTTTGGGTGCTGTTTTTGTAAAAACAGCCAGGCCGCTATAGCCTTTTTTTTCGGCACTAAACCAATATTGATGATACCCCAAATCGGCTAACCAATCGGTTTCTACTTGTTCTTTATGCGCTTTGGTTTCTTGCAAACAATAAATATCACAATTGCTTTCTTTCACCCAATTATCAAACCCTTTTTTTATTGCAGCCCTAATGCCATTAACGTTATACGAAATAATTTCAATGTTATTCATCTATGTCACAATATTAAGCTTTAAAAATCAAACAAAATAATCTTCTTTACAAACCTGAAACTACATTAATTTAGCTATTATATTTGTGGTATGAAAGTGTACAACTTCAGCGCCGGACCATCAATATTACCCAAAACGGTTTTTGAACAAGCCGCTAATGCCATTTTAGATTTTAATGGCAAAGGTTTAAGTATTTTAGAAATTAGCCATAGAACTGCCGATTTTGAAGAAATTTTACAAAATGCTCGCCAAAGGGTAAAGCAGTTAATGCAATTAAATAATGATTATGAAGTACTGTTTTTACAAGGCGGTGCAAGCAGTCAATTTATGATGATTCCGTTTAACATTTTACCAAGCAACGGAACAGCAGGAATTATTGATACAGGCACCTGGAGTAAAAAAGCCATAGTAGAGGCTAATATTTTAGGTAAGGCAGCAATAGTAGCAACTTCAGAAGATAAAGGTTACAATTATATACCCAAAAATTGGCAATTGCCCAATGGTTTGAGTTATTTACATCTTACCACAAACAATACTATTTATGGCAGTCAGTTTTTTGAAACGCCAGAAGTAAACATTCCGTTGGTAGCTGATATGAGTAGTGATATTTTTAGCAGACCTTGGCCTTTTGAAAAATATGATTTAATTTATGCAGGAGCGCAAAAAAACTTAGGACCAGCAGGTGCAACAGTTGTAGTAGTAAAAAAAGAGTTGCTGGGCAAAACCGACAGAGCCATACCCAGTATGTTAGATTATCAGAAACATATTAAAGGCCGCTCTTCATTTAATACGCCACCAGTTTTTTCAATATATGTTTGCTGGTTAACTTTACAATGGATTGAAGCGCAAGGTGGCTTAACGGCTTTAGGTGAAAGAAACGAAACGAAGGCAAAACTGCTTTATAAAGAAATAGACAGAAACACACTTTTTGAAGCTTATGTGCAAGCTGGCGACCGATCGATGATGAACGTAACTTTTACAATAAATGATAAAAGCAGAGAAAACGCTTTTGTAAAATTTTGTACCGAAAGAAACATTGATGGTATAAAAGGCCACCGTTCGGTTGGTGGGTTTAGAGCTTCTATCTACAATGCTATGGATGTAGAAGGCGTAGAAGTTTTAGTACAAGCAATGCAAGATTTTGAAAAGCAATAGTTATTAAATGCTTACATTTCACTAAATTACAAATTTGGTATTTGTAAAAAATATACACAGTTTATGAAAAAAATTACTTCACTAACAGGCATAGTTTTAATACTTATATTTTCTAATTGCAGCAAGTATGAAGATGGGCCTTTAATTTCTTTTAGAGGCAAAGAAAGCCGTTTAACTAACTCGTGGGCATATCAAATAGTTACATATAATGGCGTAAATGTAATGGAAGGTTTGGTATCTGGTTCAATAAATTACACCCAAAGTTCAATTGGTTTTAATGATGAAGGCAGGTTTACCGAAATTTATACAATAGATGCGATTTCGACACAAAAAGATGGAAATTGGATTTTTAATGAAAAAAAGCAAAACATCATTTTAAATTTTGATGATGGCACAGAAAGCCGAAACCTAAGCATCTTAAAATTAAAAAAACACCAACTTTGGTTAGCAGAAAGTTTTGATGATAATACTATTGAATATCAGCTAAGTCCAAACAATTGAGCTTGCAAAATGCTGTAACAAATGCTGTAAATAAAAACAGTCCCACTAAAAAGCGGGACTGTATACAAAACCAATTAGCATTATGAAAAAACCTAAACTATTAAGTGAACGTCTTGCAATCGAACATTCACATATATATACGAATTAGACGAAAAAATAGTTCATTCGGTTTGTTGAAAATTTGCTAAATATTGTTAAGTGGTTTTTGTAAGATGAAAAACATTTTTATGTTTTAAATAATAAAGCAAAATAACAATATGTTAAATTTTCAAATTTATTGACGATGGCTGCTATCTTATATTGATAAAAAAAGGTAACCATTTACAAACCAGAAAACACTTTACAATAAATGCCGTTAAAAATTAGAAAGCATATTGAGTGCGGTCATAGTTCGCATTTAACTCTTAAATTTCAATAATGAAAAATTGGCTTTGTTCATTAATAGTTATTTTACTTACCGTTATAAGCACCCATGCCCAGCTCAAAATTGGCCCTTCAATAGGTTTTTACCAAAATTATGCAAAACTACTATATCCAGATTATACTAAAGGTTCTGGTTATGAATTGACGTTGCCAAATAAGTCCAGATTATTTCCCACTATAGGTGTTAAATTAGAAATGCCAGTTTCAAAAATTATATTTTTTTCGAGCAATTTAAATTATAACAAAAGTAATTATAAAATTATTGCAAGCGCTGCTTTAATAAACGAAATGGATTTTATTAAAAATCAAATTAATACGAGCTTTAGCATAAATAGTGTGATTAAAAAAGTATTTAGTGTTGGTATTGGTGGCAATTTTTTGCATTTACGGAATAAAGAATTGCTAAGTTCTAGTGGCGGGCTTAATTTTAATAACTGGGGTTTATTATTGCCAATAAGTTATACTCGGAAGAATTTTGTATTTGAACTTAGCTATCAAAAAGGCATTAAAACAAATTACAATAAAGCAATAAAAGAAAAATACCCGTGGTTACTTGTAAAACCAATTGATGCAGTTTGCTTTTCATTAACTTACTTATTTTCTACAAATTTAACCTTCTCAAAAAAAGGTATTGACTGTCCACGTTTTTAATTGCTAAGTAAATGAAGAAGATAATTTTTATTCTTTTAATTGGTTTCGGTACTGTTTTCGAAGGTTTTACGCAACTTAAATTTGGCCCTTATATTGGTTTTGGGCAAGTTTACATAGAAAATAGACCTTCGCAATTACTTAGAAGTGTAAACAAAAAATCAGCATTTTACCCCTTAACAGGCATCAAATCAGAATTACCACTTCGTACCGAAAACTTTTTTCTAAGTGCAAACGTACATTTTTTAAGAAGTAAAAATAAAGCTTCTTACATAATTGAAAGTCAAAAATATTTGACACTCACTCAAGTGTCAACTTCATTAAATTTAAATTATCTGGTATCAGAAAACATAAATGTTGGTATTGGTTTTAACTATTTATATGGTGTAAGCAAAGAGCGGGTAATATCAACTATTAAGTATTTTTTTGAAAACGTAGGTGTAAACATAACAAGTGCTTACCGCATTAAAAAAGTAAAAATTAGTTTAATGTACACTATTGGCATTATTGCAAACGATAAAAGAAAAATTATATCTGGCGGGGTAGCCTTAAAACCCATCAATGCAATCTCCTTAAACCTTGCTTATTTATTTGAAACTAAGTTGTTCAACAAGTATTATTAAGCTTTTAGGTTTACAACATTCTTTAAGCCGCCATTAATTTTTAAATCTTGGTAACTACTTACAAGAGGCCAGAAGTCAGACCGCTTCGCTGTCAGACCTCAGATAAATTCGGCTTAGTGAAATCAAAAACGCTCATTTTCGCCCAAATTATGTCTGATATCTAACCTCTGAGAATGAAATGGTCTGACTTCTGAATAGTTACAAATCTTGTTCATAATTCAGGCAATAGTTCATCATATACAAAACAAAATTTTGTAAACACTCGTTTAATTAATACATTGCTAATAAATAAATGAGCTAATGCTAAAAGTTAAAACAGAAAATACTTTTCAATATGTGGAAGAAGGAAGTGGGGAAACAATTGTTTTACTGCACGGCTTGTTTGGTGCTTTAAGCAACTTTAGCAACTTGTTTAATTTTTTTAAACAAAAATATCACATCCTTATTCCATTATTGCCTATTTATAATAGCCCAAAAGAAAAAACTTCTTTAAATGGTTTGTTGGAGTTTTTAGAAGGTTTTATGGAAATGAAATCTTTAAAAAACGTGGTAGTATTAGGTAATTCGCTAGGTGGGCATTTGGCTTTAAAATATGTTTTAACACACCAGGCCAATGTAAAAGCAATGGTGCTTACGGGCAGTTCGGGCTTGTACGAAGAAGGTTTAAAAGATGGTTACCCGCAGCGGGATAATTACGAATACATAAAAAAGAAAACAGAGTATACTTTTTACGACCCAAAGGTAGCTACTAAAGAACTGGTAGATGAAGTATTTGACATAGTAAGCGACAGAGGCAAAGCATTAAGCACAATTTATATGGCACGTTCGGCAATGAAAGACAATTTAAGAGAAAGAATACCAGAAATTACCATTCCAAGCTTGCTTATTTGGGGAAAACAAGATAACATTACACCTCCAAGCGTAGCAGATGAATTTAATGCATTGTTGCCCGATGTAGAGTTGAAATGGATTGACAAATGTGGACACGCACCAATGATGGAACATCCAGAAAAATTTAACACCGTTTTGGAACAATTTTTATTAAAAAGGGGTTTATAACTATAATTTGATTGCACAAGAGTTAATATCGGCACTAATACCACCACTTAATGCGTATGATGCGTTAGCAACAGCTGTTGAGTGGATGAGAGAATTTCATTGTCCGGAATTACCAGTAGTAAATGGGCCGGTTTATAAAGGTTTATTGTATGAAGAAGATTTATTGGACATTGAAGATCTATATCAAAAAGTTGGTAACATTAAAATAAATTTAAAGCGGCCTTTTGTAAGTGAAAATGATCATTTGTTTAAAATTGCTCATGCTTTTAGTTTACATCAAACACATGTTTTACCAGTTTTATATGCCGATGAAACTTATGCTGGCGTAATTACTTTGCAAAATGTAGTACAGCAGTTGGCTAACTTAGATTCGGTGGAAAATACAGGAGGTTTAATTACTTTAGAGATGCCATACAACAATTACTCTTTAGTTGAGTTAGCCAAAATTGTAGAACAAAACAATGCCAACATTTTAAGCAGTTTTACCCAAACCATTAATGAAACAGGCTTAATAGAAGTAACCATAAAAGTAAACATAGCCGATTTAACTTCTATTATTGAAACCTTTGAACGCTTTGGTTACATCATAAAAAGATCTTACCAGGAAGTAAAAGGCAACGAAATTTTAAAAGAACGTTACGATGCTTTAATGAACTACCTCAACATCTAAATAATTATTTTTATGAATGAGGAGTTTAGAATGTTTTACACGTGAAGTGGTTTGCTTGCTTATTTTTATTGCTCTGCTTCTTTACAAGTAGTTCGTTAAAAGGTTTTAACAACAACACTTCTTTTATAATTGATTCCATTATAATTACTGGCAACAAAAAAACAAAAACCAAAATAATATTAAGGCAACTGGCTTTTAAAATTGGCGACGAAATAGCCTTTGTTGATACTGCAAAAATTATTGAACTTAGCAATAGCCGCTTGCAGAATACTTCTTTATTTAATACAACCAAAATTAGTTTTAAACCAAGTAAATTTAATACTGAAAAACTAATAGCTAAAATTGAAGTAAGTGAACGTTGGTACTTGTTTCCAACACCATATTTTAATATTGCTGATAGAAACTTTAACACCTGGTGGCGACAATATAACTTTAATCTAAGGCGGGTAGATTTTGGTGCACAACTTAAACACTATAACTTAACTGGCAGAAACGATGTGTTAGATTTGGTGGCTTATGGTGGTTTTAGTGAAAATTTTAAAATAGAATATCGATTACCACAGCTGGGCAAAAAGCAAATTTACGGCTTCGAAACAGAAGTTTATTACAGGCGAATTAGATCAACATTAGTAAACTCAATAAACAACCAGCAGGTTTTTTATCCAGCAACTGTACCCGATATTTTTGAAGAAGCAACCCAACAAAAATTAAGAGCAAGTGCAATTGCATCTCGACAAAAAAATGCGCACATTAAACAGCACTTTGGTATAAGGTATCAAAATCATAAAATATCAATACAAATTCAAACATTAGAAAACACACCAGATTATTTCCCAAACAATAAAACTCAATTTCAATACTTTAGCCTTTTTGCAAACATTCAGTTTGATTATCGCAACCTTTCGGCTTATGCCACAAAAGGTTGGCACTTTAAAGCCGAATTTGAGCAAGATGGTTTAGGCCTGCTAAATACAGCACAGCAAACAAAAGCTGTTTTTAATGCTACTTATTATTACAGTTTTAACAAACGCATTTCTACCCTTAGCAATTTAAAAGTACAACTTAGCCACCAAAACCAACCTAACTACTTTTTAACCAAAGCTATGGGTTATAGCAGCAATGATGTTAGAGGGTACGAGCGTTTTGTAATTGATGGACAACATTTTTTATTACAAAGAAATGCTTTAAGATACCAACTCTTTAACTTTAACATAAAACCACCGCTACTTTATAAAATTAAGCAAATACAAAATGTACCTATTACTATTTTACCCAAAATATATTTTGAACACGGCAAGGTTTGGGATAAACATTTTTCAACACAAAACCCGTTAACTAACCAATGGTTATATGGTTATGGTGTTGGTATAGATGTGGTTACTTTTTACGATTTGGTGGCAAGCATAGAATACAGCATAAACAAACAAAAAGCTGGTAGTTTTGTGTTACAGTTCAATTATAGTTACTAATTAAAAAACGCTAATAAAAAGCCGAACCAGTCTGTAACTAAAGTTGTAGTTACCTAATTTTAAAATTGACTTTTCTCATAATCAACAACTTTAATTGTAAAATCTGAAGTTCTTAAAAAAAAACACACTAAAAAATATTTATATTTTGTAAAGAAAAATTATCTTTAAATGTATAAATTTTAATACTTAATCTATAACACATTCCAATTAAAATTTTATAAATGGGTAACCTTGTAAAACCACATAGTTTCTTTACCGATTTTGATATTGATTTGTTCAATAGCGGAAAACATTTTCGGCTGTATGAAAAATTTGGTTCGCATATAACAGAAAAAGATGGTGAGCGGGGAGTCTACTTTTCAGTTTATGCACCCTCTGCCAAAAGCGTGGAACTTATAGGAGATTTTAATTATTGGAACGGTGAAAAACATGTCCTTTTGGTAAGATGGGATAGTTCGGGTATATGGGAAGGTTTTATTGCTGGCTTAAAAAAAGGAGATTTATATAAATACCGCATCTATTCTAACCTTGATGAAAAGGTGAGAGACAAAGCAGACCCTTATGCCAAAAAATATGAAATGCCACCCAAAACTGCAAGCATCGTTTGGAACAACGAATACCTTTGGCACGACGAAAACTGGTTAAAAAACCGACCTGCTGCCAATAATTTAAATGCCCCAATGTCTATTTACGAACTACACTTGGGCAGCTGGAAAAAAAACAACGACGGTTATTCTTTAAGTTATAAAGAATTGGCAACCGAACTATGCACCTACGTTACCACAATGGGATATACGCATGTGGAGCTAATGCCCGTAATGGAACATCCTTACTATCCATCCTGGGGTTACCTTTGCACAGGCTATTTTGCGCCTACAAGTAGATATGGTGACCCAGAAGAGTTAATGTATTTAGTGGATAGTTTGCACACAGCCGGCATTGGTGTTTTTTTAGATTGGGTACCAGCACATTTTCCAAGTGACGAACATGCTTTGGCCGATTTTGATGGCTCTAAATTATATGAAAATCCCGATAAACAAAAAGGCTTTCACCCCGATTGGAACAGTTTAATTTTTAATTTTGAACGGGCGCAAATACGATCTTTTTTAATTTCAAGTGCTCACTTTTGGTGCAACCAATTTCATGCCGATGGTTTAAGAGTGGATGCGGTGGCTTCTATTTTGTACCTTAACTATTCTCGTTACGAGGGCGAGTGGACGCCAAATATTTATGGTGGCAACGAAAATTTAGACGCTATACAGTTTATAAAAGATTTAAATATAGCCTTGTATAAAGATTTCCCCGGCATACAAATGATGGCCGAAGAGTCCACCGCTTTTACAGGCGTTTCTAAACCAGTTGATGTTGGCGGTTTAGGTTTTGGTATGAAGTGGATGATGGGCTGGATGAATGATAGTTTAGAGTTCTTTCAAAGAGACCCTATTTACAGAAAATATCATCACAACGATATTAGCAGAAGTTTAACTTACGCTTTTACCGAAAATTATTTATTGCCGCTTTCGCACGATGAAGTAGTACACGGCAAACAATCTTTACTGCACAAAATGCCTGGCGACGATTGGCAAAAATTTGCCAACCTCAGGTTGTTGTTTACTTATATGTTTACCCACCCAGGGCAAAAGCTTATTTTTATGGGAGGCGATTTTGGGCAACGAAGCGAATGGAATGTTAATCAACAATTAGAATGGCATTTGTTGCAGCATCAACCGCATCAAGGTGTTGCCAACACTATTAAAAAACTAAACCAATTATATAAAAACGAAAAAGCATTGCACGGAAACAACTTTAGCCCCGATGGTTTTGAGTGGATTGATTACAACGACAGCGAAAATTCAGTAATAAGTTTTATTAGAAAATCGGACGATAAATTTGTAGTCGTAGTTTTAAATTTTTCGCCGGTAGTTAGAAATAACTACACAATTGGCGTGCCCAAAGCTGGTTTATATACGTGTATCTTCAATAGCGATGAAGAAGCATTTGGCGGCTCTGGTGTTTCTATTAAAAATTGTAAAAGCAAGTCCGAACGCTATCATAATAAAGCGCATTCAATTACTTTAACTTTATCACCGTTAGCAGGTATTATTTTAAAAATGGAAAAATAAATGGCTCATATATTACATATTTGTACAGAGTGTTATCCGGCAGCAAAAGCAGGCGGTATGGGAGATGTAGTTGGTGCATTGCCTAAATATTTAATTAAAGCAGGTGTACCAACAAGCGTTATCATACCAAAATACAAAACAAATTGGATACAGCAACACCAATTTGAAACCATAAAAAAAGGCAGCTTTAAAATGGCTGAAGAAACCATAAATTATACTATTCAAAAACTACAAAATGAAGTATTAGATTTTCCACTTTATGTAATAGACTTGCCAGGTAAGTTTGACAGAGAAGATATTTATTTAGATGCCGACGGAGATGGTTACAAAGACGAACCCGAGCGATATATGGCTTTTCAAATTGCGGTATTAGAATGGTTGGTAAAGGCACCTGGCCTTTTTGATATTATACATTGTCACGACCATATGACCGCAATGATTATTTTTTTAATGAAATATGGTAAACGCTATAAGGCTAAACTACATAACAAGGCCAATTTTTTTACCATACACAATGGTGAATACAGGGGCGAGTTAGATTGGCATTATGAAAAAATTATTCCAGAATTTGAAGAAGGCGTAGGCGGTTTGTTAGATTGGGATGGGCGTATTAATCACTTGGCACTTGCAATAAAATTAGCGGATAAAATTAGTACTGTTTCACCAGGTTATATGAAAGAGCTCATCGAAGACTCTGATACTTTAACGCCATTATATCATACCGAAAAAGAAAAAACCGTTGGTATATTAAATGGTGTTGACATTGAAAATTGGGAACCAACAACAGATGAGCATCTTAAAATAAAATTAGAAAAACAAAACTGGCAGTCTTTTAAATCAAAAAACAAGGCACTACTACTTAAAGAGGTTGGTTTAAAAAGCAGGCAAACAATTATAAGTTATATCGGTCGCTTTGCACATCAAAAAGGGGTTGATGTGTTGTTAGAAAGTATAGCGCAAGTGTTGTATAAAAAAACACCGGTACGCTTTATTATTCTTGGTACAGGAGATAAGCATTTGGAAGAAAGCATTAAAGATTTAGCCAAAAAATTTCCTAACAATATTGCGCCCATTATTACCTATAACGAAAAATTTGCCCACCTAATTTACGCAGGTTCCGATTTTATGATTATGCCTTCACGCTTTGAACCTTGCGGGTTAAACCAAATGTATTGCATGCGCTATGGCACTATCCCAATTGTGCATTCGGTTGGTGGCTTAAAAGATACTGTGCCCGATATAAGTGAAAACGGCAACGGTATTGCCTTTAATAATTTAAAGGTTACTGTAATAGAAAAAGCAATTATAAGAGCAACAACGCTTTATAAAAATAAAAATGCGATAAAAGCACTCATTAAAAAAAATGCACAAGTTAATTTTTCGTGGAGTAAATCAGCAAAACAATATGTTGAACAATACAAACAACTTTTAAACTAATGTAATATGAATGAAAATACAGTTGCAGTAATACTTGGAGGCGGGGTAGGCTCAAGGTTATATCCCCTTACTTTGGATAGGTCGAAACCAGCAGTACCCATTGCCGGTAAGTATAGGTTAATTGACATACCAATTAGTAATTGCTTAAATTCTGACATTAGAAAAATTTTTGTACTTACCATGTACAACTCGGCTTCTTTAAATAAACACATAAAAAATACCTATCATTTTGATGTGTTTGGAAAAGGCTTTGTAGATATTTTGGCCGCAGAACAAACCCGCGAAAGTAAAGAGTGGTTTCAAGGTACAGCAGATGCGGTGCGCCAAAGCTTAAATCAATTAAATAAAACAAAGCATAAATATGTATTAGTGTTATCTGGAGACCACTTATACAATATGGATTTTAAAGCAATTTTAAAAAATCACGTTCGCCAAAAAGCAGATGTAACTATTGCCACCATACCCGTTAAAAAAGAAGAAGCCACTTCATTTGGCATTATGAAGGTACAAGAAGATGGTATGATTGATAGTTTTATTGAAAAACCTTCGGCAGAAGAGGCGAAAAATTGGACTTCCATGCTTCCTGAAAAGTATGTTGAAGATAACAAAAACCACCTTGCTTCTATGGGCATTTATGTATTTAACAAAGCAGTACTTCAAAAATTATTTAATGAAAACTTAGAGGCGAACGATTTTGGTAAAGAAATAATACCTTATGCTGTAGATTCAGATAAATATCGTGTTTCCAGTTATTTATACGATGGTTATTGGGCCGATATTGGTACAATTTCTACCTTTTTAGATGCCAACCTTAAACTAACCGGTTATCTGCCAGAGTTTCAGCTGTACGATAATGTAAACAAAATTTATAGCCACGCCCGAATGTTATCGCCCACAAAAATATTTGGCACAAAAATAACGCACGGCCTAATATCTGATGGGTGCATTTTTCATGCCGATGAAATAAGCCATAGCGTAATTGGGGTAAGGTCGCGTATTGGCAAAGGAACCATTATTAGAGATGCTTATGTAATTGGCAATAGTTATTACCAAACCGTACAAGATATGAAAGAACTACCCGATAACGAACTGTTAGGTATTGGCAATGATTGTTTTATTAAAAAAGCAATTATTGATAGAAATGCCAGAGTGGGTCACAACGTAAGCATTATTGGCCACCATAGCTTGGCAGATAAAGAAACCGATACCTATTGTATAAGGGAGGGCATAGTATTAATAAAGAAAGATGTTGTAATACCAAAAAATGCTGTAATTGGATTGGCTTCTTAGAAATAACAAAACCTGCGTTAAAATAAATGCAAAACAATAAATGAAACCTAAATTTAATTATAATTGCACGGCAATTGCATAAAAAAATGTATATGTTAAAAATAAAATAATTGATAAAAGTTCCAATGGAACCTGTTCCATTGTTTCGTACATAAAAACAAGTGAACAGGTTTACTTGGAGTAGAGAAGAATTTTTATGCAAATGCCATTATATTTAATTATAATTGCTAAAGTGTTACTTAAATAGTAAAAATGGAATATATTTAAAAAATATCCTTCAAAAGTAAAGGGCAGACTTTTCAAATAAGGGAAAGCCAGAATAAATAACTTTCACTTACAAAAGCGACAGGTCAATTTCTATGGTTCAGAAGAAATTCTTACAAAAAAAATTGATTAATTTTTAAAAATAATGTGGTATGATGAGAAAATAAATTTATCATTCCTAACAAAGTAAAATCTAAAACAAATACAAACGTGTTAAATACAGTTGAATTTACAGAACAAGAAATACACCCAGGAAAAGTACAACACTTTGAGCTAAAGCAAAACATTTTAACCCTAAGCGGCGAAAATTATTTTGTAATGAAAGTTGAAGTGTTAAGTGATTATATATTTAGGTTTAGATATGCGGTTGAAGGAACATTTGACAGAGATTTTAGCTACGCCATAGATACAGAATATAAGTTTGAAGATTGTAAAGCTGAATTGATAGACCAGTTAGATAGAGTGGTGTTAAAAACCAAGGCATTAATTGTTCAAATTTATAAGTACGATTTTAGAGTTCGAATAATAGACCATAATGGCTTCATTATTTCTGAAGATGAAAAAGGTTTTCATTGGGAAAAAAATGTAAAATTCGGTGGTCAAATAGTTAAAATGAGTAAAATATCTGTAGATGGAGAAGCTTTTTACGGATTAGGAGATAAGCCAACCGATTTAAATTTAAAAGGTAAACGATTTGTTAATTGGGGAACCGATGAATATGGCTATCATAAAAATACAGATCCTATTTACAAAAGTATTCCAATTTATTACGGCTTACACCAAGGTACGGCTTATGGTATTTTTTTTGATAATACTTTTGAAGCCCATTTTGATTTTGGAAAAGAAAGAAGCACCGTAACCAGCTTTTGGGCACAAGGTGGTGAAATGAATTATTATTTTATTGGAGGTCCTCAATTAATAGATGCTTGTAAACGATATACCTTGCTTACCGGCACACCCGATATGCCGCCAATGTGGGCACTCGGCTTTCAGCAATGCAAATGGAGTTACTACCCAGAAACTAAAGTAAAAGAAGTAACTGCCAAAATGAGAGACTTGCGCATACCTTGCGATGCCATTTATTTAGATATAGATTATATGGAGGGCTTTAGATGTTTTACTTGGAACAAAGAACATTTTCCAAACCCTAAGCAAATGGTTGCCGACTTAAAAGCAGATGGTTTTAAAACCATGGTAATTATTGACCCGGGGATTAAAAAAGATATGGACTACGACGTTTTTAAACAAGGTCTTGAAAACGATTATTATTGCCGACATGCAGATGGCCCTTATGTAGAAGGAAAAGTTTGGCCGGGCGATTGTTATTTTCCAGATTTTACGAGACCAGAAGTTAGAACATGGTGGGCCGGCCTTTATAAAGAACTAATTGAAGAGATTGACATAGCCGGCGTTTGGAACGATATGAACGAACCCGCCTTGTTTGAAGTAAAAAGCAAAACCTTTCCATCGAATGTTTTACACAATTACGATGGCGACCCTACCAGCCACAGAAAAGCGCACAACATTTACGGCATGCAAATGGCAAGAGCTACTGCCGATGGTGTTAAGCAATTTAGAAATGGTTTAAGAACCCTTATTATAACACGCTCTGGCTATGCTGGTTTACAACGTTTTACCTGCGTTTGGACGGGCGACAACATTGCCAGTTGGGAACATTTATGGTTGGCCGATGTGCAGGCACAGCGTTTGTCAATTTCTGGTATTTCTTTTTGTGGTTCAGATATTGGCGGATTTATTGGTCAGCCAAATGCCGAAATGATGATCCGTTGGATACAGCTCGGCATCTTTCATCCATTTTGTAGAGTACATTCTTCCGGCGATCACGGCGATCAAGAACCCTGGGCTTTTGGAGAAGAATGTACCAACATGTTTAGAAAATTTATAGAAATCAGGTATCAACTATTGCCCTACATGTATACCACTTTTTATCAATATCACAGCAAGGGAATACCAATGTTGCGGCCTATTATATTTTACGATCAGGAAGATAAAAACATCATTAATAAAGATCACGAATTTTTATGTGGTGATCATATATTAATAAGCCCGGTTACAAAAGAAAAAGGAACAACCAAAAAAATATATCTACCAAAAGGCAAATGGTATAACTACTGGACAAATGAAATTTTAGAAGGCAAAAAAGAACACACCGTAAAAGCTACTTTAGATATCATTCCAATATTTATACAAGAAGGTGCCATAATTCCAAAATATCCAATAATGCAATATGTGGGCGAAAAACCGATAGAAGCCGTAAAATTGACCGTTTATTTTAAAACAGGTACAGAACAAAGTGCGCTTTATGAAGACGACCGCACTTCCTATGCATACAACGAAGGAAATTTAAGATATGCCACCTTTACCTATAATGGTACAGAAAATGAAATAAGCATTCAACAAGCTGTTGAAGGTGATTATAAACCTGATTTTGAACAGTATAAATTACAGTTAATTGGAGTGCCTTTTACTGTAAACGAAGTTTTGGTAGATGGGCTTGCAATTGCTTTTGATGCAGAAAGCATTGCATTACCCATTGGCTTTAGCGAGGTGATTTTAAAATAATCTGCATCATACAAAAGTTAAAAAAACTATACTATCACAAAAAATCAAAAATACGTGTTGAAAATGTGGTAAAAATTAACCAACTACGGTATTAGTTGCCATACAGTTTCATAAAATAGGTAATAATTCATCACAAATGTATATAATTATGCTTATTTTTGGCGATAAGGGGTGCAAAAGAGAAGAAATTATTTTAATATATTTCTCAAGCTCATTTAAAAAAACGTATGGAGGGAGATAACATAAAGCAAGAACGCAAAAAATTAGCTCGTCAATTTGAACGGCTTCTAAAAAATAACCAAACTGCTTTTTTCGACCATGAATGCTTTGAACGCATAATGGAGTATTATGAAGATCAGGTAAACTTTGCCAAAGCATTAAAAGCAACAGAATTTGCCTTAGAGCAATATCCGTTTTCTTCTTTCTTCATAATGAAAAAAGGAGAATATTTATTAGAATTAAAAAAGCCAAAACTGGCTTTAGAATACCTTAACAAGTCGATTATTTTAGATTCTGGCGATTTAAGAAATTACTTTATTTGTTGCGATGCACACGTAGAATTAGAGCAATACGACGAAGCATTAACCATACTAAATAAAGCCAGCGAAATGGCTACACCCGAAGAATTACCCGATGTGTATTTAGAAATAGCTGATGTACACGAAGAAATGGGCGAAGCGAAAACGGTAGTAAATTACTTAAAAAAAGTATTAGTATTAAAGCCACGCAATCACGAAGCGCAGAGCCGTTTGCAACTAATATCCGAACTTAATAATTGGGATGAGCAAGCCATCAACTTTCTGTTAAAATTAACCGATAAAGATCCATACTCAAAAGCAACCTGGTTTAATTTAGGCAACGCTTACAGCAATACAAACGATTTTGGCAAAGCGGTAGAAGCTTACGAAATGGCCGTTGCCATTAACGAAAACTATGAAGTAGTTTATGAAGAATTAGGCTCCGCTTATTTTAATATTGGCAATTTTGACAAAGCCATCGACAACTTAAAAGAAGCTATTAGTCGCAACAAAATGAACACTACTGCCTGTTTTATGTTAGGCAAATGCTACAAAGCTACGCACGATTATAACAAAGCAATCTACAATTATAGCAAAGCCTTAAACATTGATGCTTCGTACTACGAAAACCATTACGAATTAGCAGATTGCTACTTATTAATGGACAAATACAAGCAAGCTTTAGAATGCATTAACAGAGCACTAAACGAAAACGACAAAGATTTCGATTTCTACATTTTGGCCATCGAAATATTATATAAATTAGAAAATTACAGCCTAGCCAACCGTTACGTTGAGCATTTAATAGTAAGTAAACCTGGCAAAGCAAGGCATTGGGTAGCTATAAGCGAAACCCTTTTTAATGCTGACAAAAGCGAATCAGCCATAAGCTTGTTAAAAAAGGCCAACATTAAAAAAGGCGACCTTTCTTTAGTGCAATATCACCTTAGCGTATATAACTTTGATATTGGTAAAAACCAGCAAGCATTGGCGCATTTATCAGAAGCATTAAGCACAAATTATGCTGCTCATTTGTTAATTTTTGATTTAATGCCAAGCCTTAGCGAAAACGTTGATGTGTTAGATTTAATAAAAATATACAAGTCCTAATTTTTTTTTAAGAAGCGAAACAGGTAACATTTAATAAATTCACCTCCCGCTTTTCGCTGCAATCTTTTTGTTTTTATCCAACGGGTTTCAACCCGTTTAAAACAAAAAGGATTTACGCTACAATCGGGGCTACTTCAATAACTATCAACTTAAAAAAACTTTTTTATATAGTCTTTTATTAATCGGTTGTAGTTTGCAAATTTTTATTTAGCACTTACAGTAATCGCATTAAAATTTCCCACCACTCCAAGTGAACCTGTTTACTTGAGCTCATACTGTACAATACTCATCCTTCTAAAAATTGCGTCAATCGTTGCTTCAAAAAATAATGCCAACCAGCCAAGCCGCTTTCTACTCTAAACTCTGGCACATCTGCTGGAAAGTCTTTTAAAATTTCAATTACCAATTTTAAGTTAACTGTTGTTTCAGTTTCATGTTCTATTAAAAAATGGCTGGTAGATTCTCCTTTATATTCTTTAAACCGCCAACTGTAGGTAATTTCTTTTTGAGGTATTACTACAAGTACTTCCCATAAATGTGTAAAAGTGCGACCTTCATTGTGCACAACAAAAGCTGTTTCAAAACCAACTTTGGGTTTAAAGTTTGGTAAATTTTCAAAATACCATTGTTGCATTTGTTCTAAATTGGTTAAGGCCTGCCACAGTTGTTGTGCCGAAGCTTTGTATTGATGTTCAATTATTATTGGTGAATCAAATGTTTTCATTGCATTTAAGATTTTATAAATTTTTGCAGTAGTGTTTTATTACTGGTGGTACTTTTCAAAATTTAATGCACCAACTACAGGGTTGGGGTAAAATACAATTTGGCAACTAATAATGGAATGAAATTTTGACCAAGTAAATTAGTACAAGCTATTGTAAGGAAAACAGAAATTAGTATTTTATGCATAACATAAATTATTTTTCTTTATTCTTTAACAAACTTATAAACCAATACTTCATTGTTTAAACTATTGTTCAATTGTAAAAAATAAATACCATTATTAAGATGCTTAATGTTAATTTGATTTTTTACCATTGGTGCATCTTCAATAAATTTACCATTTAAATTATAAATTGAATACTTACTAAAAGCATAGCTACTAAATGTTTTTATATAAAGATGTGTGGCTGCCGGAACAGGATAAACTTGCACTAAACTATTTGCTGCATTATTATTTATTGAAGTAAACTGATCTATTGCAATTTGCTGGCAAAGCGTATCTGCACTATAACAGTTGTAAACCATTACACAAACATTATACATTCCAACTTCCTTAAATTGATGTGTTGGGTTGTTTTCTATACTTGTATTACCATCACCAAAATTCCATAAAAGGCTATCTGTATTTGTGGTTTCTACAAAAAATTCAACTACAGCATTAGTTACATTTGTAGTAAATGATACTTTTGGCTCGTTAGCAATTTTACATAAGTTTGATAGTTCATTTTCATTTTCAATAATATTTTGACCGCACAATGAGCGGCTTAGCTGTGGTATATAATCATATTCATATTTTTTTATCTTGTAAACATCTGCGTTTGCACGATCGCCCTGGCTTGTAATAGTGTTATAGCCTTCATCTGGGCATTGATAAGCCCAAATTATGTTGCCACTAGTATCTACCTCAGTAAAACGCCCACCTACTGCTTCGCAAATTTGTAAATGTCCGTTTGGCAAAACATTTATGCCCGACTCTCTATTGGAAAAGATATTGGTGTTTTTGAACTGACCTGTCCAAATATGATGTGGCATTTCTGGCAAAAAAGTACCATCTTCTGCAAGCGGATAAACACCATCTTTATCAGGATCAATATCTAAAATAAAAATGGCACTCTTACCTGGAGTTCCATTCAGTTCTCCATATCTGTTATTAAAAAGGGATAATTGCCCTCCAAACCTTGTATGGTGATCTGGAATCCATTGAGGGTTGTGTTGATCAAACAAATGCTGTTTGCTTTCTATGCCATAGTTGTTTGGGTTGCCCCATCTAAACAACAAATCACCGCCAAAACCATATTTACCACCAGTTGAACTTGCTGCTTCTTCGGTACTTGTGCTATGGTCAATAATGTATATTTCGTCATCACTAAAATTAGAAAGCGCAATCTGATCTAAGTCTACATTGTATTCAACACTATTAAAGTGGAAATAGCTCCGTAGGTTAGCATCTATCTTTCTAAAATTTTCTTTTACATTTCCAAAGTTGAGTTTTGTACTATCAAAGTCTTGTACTAAATGATCAACCATTTGCCATTCCCAAACAACAAGAGCATCATCAGTTCTAAGAGGTTTTAATTCAATTAAAGATTCAGAATAATAAGTATTGAAGAGTACATCAGGATTTACTCCTGCTTCAAGTGCCTCTTGTGCTGATAAAATGTTTATACTCAACACTAAAAAATTTCCATTCGGTAAATATTGCAGATCAGAATGAAAGTCAAAACCATTTTCTTCATTACTGCAATAGCGCCATAGCAGTTCATCTTCCCAGCTTCTTAGTTCAATACAACCATTTGCATTTTCTGGCTGGTCTTGTGCTAAAATTCTAACCACAGCACCAGTTGGCAGTAAGTAGGCACTAGCGTAACTGCTTGGCGTTTCAAAAACCCATTTACGTACAACATTGCCGCAATTATCAATTAAATAAGTATTTTTTGATTTATTAGGGGCAAATAGTGTTAACCCATCGCTTACTTTTTCGGGTTCCGTATAAAGTAAACCAACTGTATTAGTATCGTTTGTAATTTGAGCTATTGAAAATAAAGCTATTAGTAAGCAAATTGAGAACGAACATATTTTTTTCATCCTCTAAAACTAAATATAAATTATGTAATCACACAAAATACAATTGTATTAATTTTGTAAAAATTAGTTGGAGTTTATCTCTAACTCAATATTATGTTCAATACCTGCTTTTATGGCTGTTGGTTTGTCCGATGTTTCAAAAATGCGTTCGGGCTGCCGCACTTGATAAAGGCCATTATCCCAGCTGCCATTTTTATTTACATCTTCAATAATTTTGATGCTGTAATTGCCAGTTGGTAAAGGGCTAAAAGTAGTTTTAAAAGAATCTAATGTTTGGGTAGCTAACAATTTGCTTTCACCAGCATATAGTTGTGCAAAATAAGTTAGTGTGCTATCTACATTTAACAAGCTAATGTTTAAACTGGTAAAATCATTATTAGTTAATGGTTTTAGGTTGATGGTATCGGCGGCACTTGTTTTGTTAAACATATTGGTTATAGCGCCATCACCTAATTGAAAAGTGTATACTTTTGAAGTATCAAATTCACCGTAAAACTGTAGTAGGTTTTTTTGTGCTTCATTTACAAAATAACTGATGTTGTTAGTTGCTACAGAATCTGCCAAAATGCTAATTAACTCTGGTTCAATTTTTTTTATAGGATATTTACTATGTAAAATTAGTTTGTTATTTTCATTAAAATGAAATTGTTTTTGTAAGCCATAAGGTTTTAAAGCAAAAGTATCTTTTAAAACAACATCAACTTTTGTAGTGATGCGTATAGTATCTAACAAGCTATCTTTTTCAAAAACTAAAAATTCGGCTTTTTCTTTTAATGTTGTAAAATAGGCCAATAAGCTATCTTCTAAAAAATTGTAATTATAATGCACTAGGTTAGTAGAATCGTTAAGAGGTTTTATGTTAATGCTATCAAAACCTTCGCTAATAATAACAAACCTGCCGGAGTCTTTCAAAGCTTGGTAAGTCCAGCTTTTTGCAAGCTTTGGGCTGTAAAGCAATAGGTTAATAAAGTTACTATCGGTTGTTGCAATAGCATTTTTATAAAAAGCAATACGCTCCGAAGCAAAATCGTAAATATTATTGTTATTGGCTTCTTCAATTGCGGCAATCTTAAAATTTAAGTTGGGTAAATGCTTAAATTCGAATTGCCCATTTTTATTGGTGGTGGTTAAATAAGCTGGGTTTTCCTTAAAAATTAGTGAGTCGCTATTAGAGTTATACAAAATTACCTTTACATCGGCTTGGCCTTTACCGTTTGTGGCATCTGTTACTTTACCATCAATTTTTAATGAGTCAATATAACTGCCGGTGCTAAAAACATAAGTAAGGTTTTCGGCTTTGTTGCCTTCAGTTAAATCGCCAATAGCATTACCAAAATTGTAAGCATAAGTAGTATTGGCCTGCAAGGTTTTAGGTAGCTTAACAATTAATTTTTTACCTTTTAAAAAAACGGTTGGCTTTTCTTTGCTGTAGGGCGAAATACTCAACTCTTGTTCAATATTATCTAACTTTACGTATTCGTTAAATTTTAAAACAATTTTATCACCACTAAAATTAGTAGCATTTAAACCAGGCTCGGCTTCTAAAACAGTTGGTGGGGTTTCATCTTTTGGGCCACCATTTGGGTTAGATTGTCTGGCGCAACTTATAGCATAAGTGGCAATAAAAATAAGCCAAGCATAAAAAGCAATATTTTTAAATTTAAATGCCATTTAAGTTGAGGAGAACTTATTCAACTATAATGCATTTGTTTAGCACAACATCCATTAACATACCAGTACAAACGCCCCGTATTTTTATAGGTTCATTAATTTTGTAGCTACTTAATGTTTTTGCTTCAGCTTCTTGCAAAGTACATAACACACCAGAGAAAGCATTTTTACCCTTTATAGTAACTACTTTTGCACCTTTTTGATCATCGCTAATATCGGCTAAGTTTCCACTTACTTCAATTATGCGATCCATATATTTTTTATTGGCTTTCGCTTCGTTGTTTTCAAATTCTTTAAACAATTTGTTGGCGGGCAATACATAATCTGCCTTTTGTTTTTCCATGTTCTTATCGGGCATAAATTTTAAATATAAACCCGAAAACAAGGCGATAACAAACAACAATACAACAAGGGCGATAATTACAAAAAACAGCTTTTTCAAAGGCTACAATTTTATTGTAAAAGCATTTCTGCTTCTATATTAATATTACGAGAAATACCTAAACGATCTACATCAATGGCTAATACTGCTGGTAATTTTTGACGCATAATATCGTTTATTTTGTCAACATTCATTTCTTCAATAGTTATTGGAAATGCTGATAAACCTTGTACACTTCCGTTTTCATTAACAGTAAGTGTGGCATTGTATTTTGTTTTGCGTTGCTCATCCCAAATATACAAAGTGCCTAATACTTCTACTTCATATTTACCTGGCTTAGCAAAATTAACTTGTTCAATATTGGTTACTTTACCGTCAAATTTTATTTTTGGATTTTGAGTAACATCTAACTTACGAGTATTCAACAAGCGATTAATGGCGCCAATTTTAAATTCAAACGATTTTAGTAAGGCTTGCATTTTAAACTGACCAGTTTCGGTATTTAGCTGACAAACAGCTTGATAGTTGTCGGCTTCAATATCTTGAATGTTATTACCAGATTCTACACTAATGTGTGCAGTACGGGTTGATAAAACCTGCGCATTAACTTGTTGTAAACTAACAATAGCTGCGAAAATTAAAATAAGTTGCTTCATCATATTTTTTTTATTTGACTGGTTTTAAATTAAAAGGTTGATTTTTTATAGGACAAATATAATAAATATTAAATGAGGTGATTGCTTGTTAAGATTTATTTAGTGTTATATGTCGGCATCTGCTATAAATTAGTAATTTGATAATTTTTTACCTTTTTGATGATAATAGGCAATTTCATTAATCCGTTTTAACAATTATTTAAAAATCAAAAGCTATCGCCGTTCAACCAAAAATTGAAAAGATTGTTTTTTTGAATTTAAGTATAGATAATATCGACCGTTCACTAAATCATCAATTTTTATACCATTAAAAACCAACCCATTTTTAACTACCTGCCCAAGGCTATTGTAAATTTTATAAGAAATTTCTTTTGTTAAGCCATTAATAAAAACAGCCTCTTTTGCTGGGTTAGGAAATAAAGAAATTGGCAGTTTTTCATTTTCATTCACATCAATAAAAATAAAGGCATTAACTGTATCGCAAAAGGTATTGCTGCCACGCTGGTTAAACACAGTAAGGCAAGCTGTATAATATGCCTCTGTTTGATAAGTGTAAACTGGGTTATTCTCACTACTATTATTACCATCTCCAAAATTCCAAACTAAACTATCTACCCTGCCTAATGAAGTATTGGTAAACTCAACTACATTACTACCAACTGTACTTGTAAAATCGGCTACTGGTAAATTTACTAATGGTTCACCAAAAATAACACAATCGCTTGGGTAGGGGTTTAGTTCTGCTGGGCCTTTTGGGCTTAAATCTTTATTGTAAAAACCTGCAAAATTTAAGCTATATTTTTGAGCGTTAAATGAACTAGTTGTGCCATTTTCGCCCTGATTAACTAAACCTTGCGAATTGGTAGGAACAATGTATTGCCATACCACATCTCCATATGCATCTACTTCGCCAATTTCACCATTGCTGTTAATACAATATAAAAAATTACCATTTGGCAAACCCACACAACTGCTGCCTGTTGGTGCAGATGCTACTGCTTGCCTCAAAATTTCTTTAGTGTTATTAAAGCCAATTTCTTCATCGTACATAAAACTACCATTTGCCGTTATTGGAGGTTCAATTACTACTAAAAAAGACACACTTGCGGTATTGTTATTAAAAATGGAAATAAGAGGTTTGCCGTTGTTATAGCTACCGGGCACCCAATGTACGCCATGCTGACTTCTTATTTTTTGATCGCTGTTATCGCCTTTATTATAGTTTTGCGGGTTTCCCCACCTATACAAAATATCACCACCTTTACCATAATTACCACCACTATGGCTTGCCGCTTCTTCGCTTGTTGTGCTATGGTCAATTACATAAATTTCACTTAAAAAACGGCTGCTTAATACAATTAAATCAAACTCTTCTAAATAATCAATGGAATTAAAATGAACGTGATCGCTTGGGTTACCCAAATTAATATCAATAAGCTGCGGGTTGTCTGCAATCACTCCATAGTTATCTAAGCTATCAACAAAGTGTTGCACCGTATGATCAATTAAATGCCATTGCCAAACAATTTCTCCGGTAGTTGGTCCGGTTGGTTTTACTTCAATAATATGTTCGGTTACTAAACTGCCTACTCTTCCATATGCAGCAGATTCATCTGGTTCAAAACGTTCCCAGGCAATTACCAAAAAATTTCCATTTGGTAAAGGTTCAATATCGTGGTGTTGTAAATATTTGTTATTTTCATTGTAATCAAAAAGCCAAACTACATTACCTTCCCAATCTAAAATTTCAATTCCGCCGCCAGCACCCGGCCCGCCCATTTGGTTATTTTTACGGTTTTGAATAGGGCGCACCAAATTACCATCATAATCTAAATAACAAGATAAGCCAGCATTATAATCACTTTGCCAGCTATTAATTACTTCGCCACAATTATCAATTAAATAAGCAGCGCTATTACCACCAAAACCGCCAGAAGCAGTTGGCCCTGCATTAAACAATGTGTAACCGTTAAAGGCATTTTCACTATTTTTTAACAAGCCTACTGTTGGTTCTTGTGCCTTAACAATAAAGCATCTAAAAATAAATAAACAAAATATTATAGTGTGTCTAATTTTCATTTTTATATAGATTAGATTTTTCACTTCTTAAAATTCATTTTTAAAACGTAAATTAGTGCTTTCTAACAATAGCAAACATAAGGTAATACATGTTAAATAAACTAATAGAAAATTTAAAAACCAATAATGCGAATCCTATTTCGGGTATGGATGCTACTTTTTTATATACCGAAACATCAACCAGCCCCATGCATATTGGCAGCGTTAATATAATTGAAGGTACTTTAGAATTTGAAACTTTTAGAAAAATTATTTTATCGCGCATACACCAGTTTCCAATATTTAGAAAAAAATTATTACATATACCAATGAGTATTGATTATCCATATTGGGTAGATGATACACATTTTGATATTGATATGCACCTGCGACATATTGCTTTACCAAAGCCTTACGATTGGAGGAGTTTACGTAAAGTGGCTTCACAAATTTTTAGTGAACCTTTAGAACAAAGTCGCCCATTATGGAGTATTACTTTTGTTGAAGGTTTAGATGAAATTAGTCAAGTGCCAAAAGGATCAGTAGCTTTAATTGGTAAAATACATCACGTAGCTATTGATGGCGTTGGCGGTGCTGGTTTACTCGGCTTAATGTTTGATATGAACGATGAAAAGAAGCCCATACCAGCACCAAAACCTTACAAACCCAAACCCATACCAAATGAACTAAGTATGGTACTTAACAGCACTGCTACATTTATTGAAAATCCTTTAAAGTTTCCGAAAATGGTAAGCGAATTGGTGCGCTCCTCCTTAAAATCGGGAATGCTTGCGCGTGGCAGTAAAATGGAATTGCCAACCGCCCCTTTTAGTGCCCCGGCTACGCCTATTAATGGCATAATATCGCCCCGCCGAATGTGGAATACCGCAATACTTTCGTTAGATAGAGTTAAGGTATTAAAAGATACTATGCAAACTACGCTCAACGATATTATGTTGGCAATATGTGCCGGCGCTTTACGCAGATATTTATTAGAAAAAGAAAAATTACCTTTAAAACCTTTAGTAGCTATGGTGCCCATTTCGGTAAGAAGTGATGCTACAGAAAAAGAAGATGGTAATAACATAAGTAGCATGTTGGTGCAATTGGCTACTAATATTGAAGATCCGATTGAACGCCTGCAAACCATACAGGAAAATACTATGAGGGGCAAAACTTACCAAAATGCAACGGGTGCAAAAGCATTGGCTAATATGGCAGAAGCCATACCTTTTGGTGTGGCTAACCAGGCGGCAAGGTTGTATAGTCGGTTTCAATTAGCAGAACGGCACAAGCCCGTGTTTAATGTAACCATAAGCAATGTGCCCGGGCCTCCGTTTCCACTTTATATTAATGGACATAAATTATTTAGTATAATGGGTGCTGCTCCGGTAATTGATGGTATGGGTTTAATTATTACCATTTTTAGTTATAATGGCATGCTAACAATTAGCTCTACCAGCGATGCAAAATCAATGCCCGATTTAAATACATTTAACACCTATTTAAGAGAAGCCGCCAATGAGTTAGAACAATTAGTATTGGCTTATAAAGACAAAAAGAAACGAAAGAAAAAAGTTGTACTAAAAGCATTGAGCGACCCTTTATTTGCTCATATTAAAAAACACATTAAAGCAAATGCAAAATATATAAAACCCAACAATGGTATATTTCAATTTAACGTAACCGGGGCTGTACCCCGCCATTGGAAAATTGATTTGAACAAATCACCCGGCACAGTTGTAAAAGGGAAAGCCAAAAACCAGGATGCTACTTTTACAGTAGCCGAAGAACATATTTTACGCATTGGCAAAGGGGAAATGAGTTTACAAGTAGCTTTTATACAAGGCCGTTTAAAAATTGATGGTGATAGCAGTAAAGCAATGAAGCTTGGTGCAATATTGGGTAAACTGCCAAAGTTTGAGTAGCTAAATTTAAGGTAGCGTTTTATGAAAATTTAAACCGTAACTTGACAAAAAAAATTGTACTATTTAGCAGAGGGGGCAGTTAAGCTAATATATTAAACTGGTTAAAAGCATTAGGTTCTTAGCTTTATACTACAACTGTTTCAATAAAACTTTCATAACTTTTTGATCTTTTGTATTTCCGTATTTTCCATTTAGCAATTTTTTAATAATTGGTTTTGCCTCCTTATTTTTATGCAGTTTAATATAACATAAGGCCATAAACCATTGAGCATCTCTGCTGGGGGCTTTAATTTTTGTAAATTCATCTAATGCTTTTTTATATTGTTTAGCGTACCACAAACTTTGTCCGTATACAATACGTTCTGGGTCTTTTAGTTTATTTTGAAAATCATATTGTTTAAACTTTAAAGCTGCATCCATAAATTTCTTTTCGTTATATGCTGTTTCTGCTGCTATTAATAATTTGCTTCTGTTAGAGTTTCCACTTTTTTCAATTTCAATTATTTTAGCATTTTCTATATTTTCATAAGCTGCCAGTAAAGTATCTACACTTTTATTTTGATTAGCAGTAAACAAGCCAATTCCTACAAATATTAAAAGCCCAGCCGCAGCCATTAAAGGCAAATATTTTTTAAATGAAATTATTTTAGAAGAAGGAACTTTGTTTTCTGACTCCCGGGCAAAAGCTGCTTTTCGTTTTTTTAAAGCCTTTGCTCTAAGTACCAATGCAATTTCGTATTCTTCTTTAAAGGTTTCATCATTAGCTAACTTAGTTTTAAACTCTTCATCTTCGGCATCACTTAACTCATAGTTAAAGTACTTCTCCAATAATGTTATTTTGTCAAGTTCATTCATATTTATGCTGGTTGCTGTTGTAAGCAAATGTTTGTTAGTTTTTTTAATTTCAATTTACAAGCTCTATTTTTTTGTTTTATCGCATCGTACGAAGGAAAACCTAAATCCGCCCAAACATCTTTCAATTTTTTAAACTCTTCATATCTCATTTTTAGTAAGTTATGGCATTTTGCATCTAACTGAGTTAGCGCTTTGTTTAGGCAATGCAACCTAATTTCTTGCATATTCATTTCAAGCGGTTGAAAGGTTTTCTGTTCAATAATATTTATCGTCTTCAATACATCCACTTCGTTTTTTGAAGGCATTCTTTTCAATTTATTTCTTGCCACTATGTATAAATAACCACATATATTTTCGGGCTTAAAATTATCTTGTTTTGTTTTTCTTTCCAAAACAAAAAAGGCTTCTTGGTAAGCATCTTCTACATCTTCATAAACTTTATTGTTAAACTCTTTAGCAAGTTTGTTCACTACTTGCAGTTTGCAATTTTGGTATTCCCTAACATAGAGCTCTTTCATTTGTTAAGAAATATCAATAATTAAATCCAAAAATCCAAAAAAGGTGAGTTGTAATATTGAAAAAAATAATTTTAAACACTCACTTCTTTATTAGTTCTGCCTTTTACTTTAAAAAATGAAAATGGAGTTATGCAAAAAAGATCGTCAAAAAGCTTTACTAAACAAACTTGGCATATTTTTAAAGATGAATGAGACTTATCAATTTCTTGATTATGATAAGATTGTTGGTTTAACCGCAGCCAGCAATTATACCACCTTTTACTTTAACTACACCCACAACATTTATATCAGTAGTAAAACATTGCTCACTTTTGCAAGGCAATTACCAGGCGAATTATTTTGGCGGGTACACCGCAGCCATTTAGTCAATCAATTGTTTATAAAAACTATTGGTAATTCTACTAATCAATTTTTAAGCTTAAAAAACATTGAAAAAACACCCATTGCCCGCAGAAAATATAGTTGGTTGATTAACTTTATATGTTAGCAACAACATAAAAATCATACTATTCTTCCAATTCTGATAAATCAAACACTTTATTCAAATTTATTGTGAGATATGGAAAATTGACGGCATTAGTTTTTCCATCTCTGGCAGTATAAGGTTTAGTACTAAAATACTTGCCCGCTGTATGACCAATACAAATAATTTTATTTTGAAAACATTACTCGTTAAAAAGCTACAGACATTACACTAACCTTTTACTATATTGGAAAATATTAACAATTTTTCATAATTAAAAAAAAATGGCTACATTAGTATTATGAAAATATTACTAACTGGATGGGCCTTATTACTTAGTAGTGCACTTTTTGCACAAGATGAATACCACACCTTCATACAACAAACCTTAAACAACCAATATGGTTTAACAGGCGGTAATTGGGTTTTTTTTGATAATGAAGTTCAAAATTTAGAAGAAGCCTCATACAGTTATGGCACTGTTGATTTAATACAATTAACTTCTACTACCGAAAGCTTTAGCCAAATAACTAATATTTTAAATGAAGTTGAGGGTGAATATTCATATAGTAGTAGTTGGGGCATGAGCAATCAAAATACAATTTTAGAAAATGATGTTTGTTTGTTGGTTGTAAATATACGAAAAACAGATAATCCATACTTAAATGATTTAGGTAAAGTAACTTTGTATCTTCAAGCTGGAGATAATTCGGTATTTGAAGAAAGCCTGGTTATTCAATTAGAAAATCAATGGAATCAATATCTTATTCCTTTTCAAGCTGACAAAACTTATTTGTTTGATGAATTTGTTGCTGGTTTACATGTAGCTTGGGAAGTGCAGGAAATTGAAGTGGCGGGGATGAACATTTTAAACTTTGGCAATAATTACACACTTGATGAAATGCCATTTGTAGCACACAACGAACGCTATGGTGGTTACGAGGCTAATGCACCTTGGCGTGCTGCTGCGCAAAACCGTATTGAAGCTAGTAGAAAAGCAGATTTAACGGTTGAGGTAAATGACAACAATGGCAACCTAATTTCAAATGCAACAGTAGCAGTACAAATGCTTGAGCACGAATTTAATTGGGGAACGGCTATTGGTTTGGACAGAATTGCAGGCAATATAAGACAGGAAGACGAGTACGAAAATAAATTGTTAGATATTGATGGAGAAGGTCACCGCTTAAGTTGGGTAGCACCAGAAAATTCTTTTAAATGGCCAGGTTGGGAAGAAAATTGGATGACCTCACCTGGCGAAAAAATAAATGCTGCCCAATGGTTAAAAGCCAACGACTTTAAGGTTCGGTTTCATACACTGGTTTGGCCAGGTTGGTTGCCAAGCCCAGTTGATATTGAACCTAATGCTAATAACCCACAATATATTATTGACAGAGTAAGTAACTGGATTGATTTTATAGTAACAAACCCCGGCTTGCAAAACGTGTTTGATGAATATGATGTGATTAACGAATTAGTAGCTTATCAAGATTATCAAAATGCTTTAGCCGGGTATGGCAACTATGTAACTGGCAGAGAGTTTTATGTTGAGGTGATGAGCCAATTATCTCAATTAGAACCAAACAAAGCACAAGTAATTAATGATTACGCTACCATTACCCAGCACCAAACCAGTGGTGCAGAGTACGATTTTCTTCAAAGTGCCTTGCAAGAAGTTATTGATGGCGGGGGCGATTTGGGAGGCATTGGTTTTCAATCCCATATTGGTTATTTTCCAACTTCTATTTATGATGTAGAAGAAATTTTAACAGATTTTGCCAGCAAATTTAATGTACCACTAAAAGTTACAGAATACGATTTTCCAGATGCACGGATAGACGAACAAGTTGCCGCACAATATCTCGAAGATTTTATAACCATGCTTTTTAGTATACCACAAGCAGATATGTTTATATTTTGGGGAATGTGGGATGTGGAACATCAAACAGGTAATGGCAATCTTTTTAATAGCGATTGGTCAGAAAAACCTTCAGCTCAGGTGTTTTTTAATAAAGTATTTAACGAATGGTGGACCGAAGAACAATTAACAACTAACCAAAATGGAGAAGCCTCTTTTCGTGCGTATAAAGGCAGGCACGAAATAACTATTGAATACAACAACGAAATTATTATTGACACTATAACTTTAGAGGCACCTCAAATGCTAACTTACACTTTAAACAATACTCAAAATTGCGCACCCAACTTAAATTTGAGTGGTAACATTGCAAGTGGTATTTATCGTGCGGGCAATCAACTTAACTCAACTGCTATTATTAACACCAACAGAAGCGTACAATACAAAGCAGGGCAACGTATTAAGCTAAATAATAATACCCGTATTAAAGCTGGTAGTACCTTTAATGCAGATATAGAAGGCTGTACAGAATAGTTTTTTTTTTTAGAAATGATAGTTTCTGAGGTCTTGCGGTCATAGGTGACATCTTTCCAAAAAGTATCACCTTTTTTATTGACCAATAAGATAAAGTAGCTAAAAAATAAGTGCTGCTTTAACATTCCAAAACGGTGGCGATAAATAAAATTGCAAATGAAAGAAAATTTTATTGTAAAACTGCTTTTGATATTTCAATCCTTCAATGCTAACAAATAGATTATTCCGTTCCTAAATTTAATCAATTTTCTTATATTGATAGAAAAAAAACCAACCATAACTTTGAAAAAAGAAAATCAAGATAAAAAGGCTTCTGACAGAGGATTTAAAATAATCCGTCCGCCAAAGTTTGAGTTTAGCAATTTGCCCGATACAGAAAGGCTAAGCTTTGAAATGTTAGATAAACGTAATTATTTGTCAGTTCATCAAATGTTTAAAGAAGATGATAATCCATTTGTAATACAAGAATACAGACAGTTGGAGAAATTGAAACCTTATGTTGATGCTTTATTGAATTACGCTAAAACATCTACCAAACGCGGTGGCTGCGATTGGTTAGTAAAACACAGGCAAAAGAACAAATATATAAGCATCATTAATATTTACGACCTAAGCAGGGAAACTTATAACAACAATCATAAAAAATGTATGATTGGTTTTACCACAGAAAAAACTTACCGGCAACAATATTATACCATAGAGGCCGTCAATAATTTAATTAATTATGCGGCAAATCATTTTGGTATGGAATTGATTATTGCTGATACCGAAAAACAAAATGCAGTTTCTAAAAAGTTCTTAATGAAACTGGGTTTTGTTGCTGCCAAAGAAAAATACTATTACTCAGATAAGTATGATTTTTTTGAGTATTACCCTAAGAAATAATAAATAATCAGATGTAATAAAGTTTACTTCATAATTTTTATCAACTGTTACATTTTTCAAAAAAGTATTCTGTTTTTCTTTCTCTCGTTTTCATTTCAACAAGCATGATTTAGAATGACTTTTCTAAAATTAAAAAAACTTTCTTCCAAACCCTCACCTTTTTTTATTCTCTGCCTTTAGTTTAAAAAGGCGGTAACCGAAAAGCCGGAATAGAGTAGGTGTAAATTTAAAAGCTAAATAAATATGAAAGTAAAAATCATATTAATATTAATTGGCATTTTTGGATTTAGTAATGTCAAAAGTCAAACTTTAAATGCTGGATCAGATCAAGAAATTAAAATTGATGAAGAAGTTACCTTACAAGGACAAGGGAAAATTCCACTATCTAAAAACCTAAGGTGTTTTTTATGGACAAGTGATAATTCAGATGAGGCAATTGCAAACAATCATTTATTAACCATTAAAGTAAAACCACAAAAAACCACGGTTTACACACTTAGTATTATTGAGTGTGAATTTAATACAATCATAGACTCCGATAAGGTAACCGTATTTGTGGATGGTATAAATACATTTACTCTAAAGTGTGCTTATGATGTTAAAGATTTTAAAGACGATAAGATAAAAGTAAGTGAAATAGCCAATCATAATGGTCAAACATGTTCGAGTGGTATAATTTATGAGCCTGCTGTTTTAAGTACTTTATTACCAAAGAAATCTTTCGATGTAAAAGCAACCTGTGGAAGCAAGGTGCTTAATGCATCTACTGTTGTGGTTGATTCTGAGAATAAGGCTTCGATTAATATTATTGCTAACAATGACAAAGCAGAAATTAAAGGTACATTCGATAAATACACAATAGAAGAAACAATTGATTTTGGAGTTGCTAATAATGCTTTAAAGAAAATTGAAACCATTATTAAAAAAGGACCAAGTCCCTGTAATATTTCCAGCCCCACTATTTTTGCTCACGGTAGTATTTCTTTAAATTATTTAGCCTGCGCTTCCCCAAGATGTGACCAACTGAGTGTGGAAACTAAAGGAGGTTTTTCCGGAAGCTTAGGAGGTATTAATTGTAATTTTCCTGCTTATGGGATACCTTATTTAGGACAAATTGAATTCATTTTAAACGCTGATGGAAGTTTTGCTGCTAATCTAACTGGAAAAACTAATTGTACAAATGCAAAATTTTGTATTAATCCAGAAATAGAAATAAATATTGGTGGTGGAATAGGTTTTAGCTCACTAAAAGGTTTAGTAAGTGCTAACCTTACAATTAATTCTGGTGTGAATGCGAATAGCGAACTATGTGTAATAATTGAAGATGGTCTTAACTTTGATTATTGCATAAATATTGGTTTGCAACCTCTAAGTTTACAAGGAGAAGCAAATGTAGGTTATGGTCTTATAAAAAGGGATTTTTATTATGAAATATTAGAAGGCAATGAAAACCTATTTACCTATCCAAAAAATTGTAATCAATAAAATATCTAAAAATGAAAATAATAATAAATATAGCCATAGTAATCTTACTATCTAACTTAGTAAGTGCACAAAATCAATTCCCAGATTTTTCTTTCAGCAATATTGCATTAGAAGTTTCTAATTCAATACCTGGCATAATTAAAGGAGAAGATAATAATGAAAGTTCCTTTAACTATAGCGTTACCGGACAAGTTTATAGCGCAGAAGGAGTTAGTGGACATATTCAAACTTTAGCAGAAGGCTTTAACGGAACTACAAACAGAGAAACTCCCTGGGAAACCTTAACCGAACTTTTAGCGGCTTATCAAAACAACAATTTTGAAGCAGTAAAAAACTGTTATACCAATTCATCGAAGACAACAATTACAAACTTATTCGATTCTGAATTGGAGTTGAATGAATTTATGAGCTGGGCAAGCCAAATAGAAGGCATTGAGTTAGAAGTTGCTTACGAATTTAAAGGCGGCATCTACGCACTTGCTCAAATACCAAATGCAGGTATTCAACCTTTTTATTTTGAATTAGAAAATGGGCAATACAAACTTGCTTATTTAGAAGACGACTCTGACATGAATTGGAATATCGCTTTGTATTGCAAGTTTAAACCCCAACCGATGCTTAGGCCAGAAGCTGTTGGTATACCAGATCAAATTTACATTGGTCAGCCAAACGATATGTTGTTTAAGTTAAATGAAGCAGGCAACTATCTAACTTTGTTCATTTCAACTGAAGAGAATGGTAAGTATGTAGTTTACACAATTAATGACGGCGGGCAATATGACGAAGACAGTCAAACTAATAAAGAAGTTGAATTTGATTTAGACGGAGACGTGCTTCCGGCAGGTGAGATTGATTTACTTTTTATAGAAACAAATTACCCAGTAGAATTGGTTTCAAACGAGATGATAGACAAAGCTGGTAAACTTACGCTAAGCGTTGTTTCACCTTAATTAATTAATCAAAAAAATTTAGAAAAATGAAATTATATATAATATTATTTATTATTGCAATAGTTGAATTGGTTGCCGCTCAAGGTTTATACTTTGAGCCAACCTCAGCAACTTGTGCTGGTAACGATGGTTCAATAACAGCCACGTTAAACTGTGTTACAGCCATAGCACCTATTGAGTTCAAATGGTCAAACGGTATTGTTGAACAAACTAATGGCGTATCAACTGTCAACAATCTTACACCTGGCTTTTATAGTGTTATTTTAAAGGATGCCAATGGATGCATGTTACAAGATTCTATAGAGGTAAAAATGGATTGTTTACCTCCAAATTGTCCAGATATGCAAATCAACCCTGCTGATGTGTTTTGTCAAATGATTGAAGATGATTTGGTGGAGATTAACTTGTTTGACAATCAGCCACCTTATACTTTAACAACATCCGGCGGATTTATTGAAACTAATAATGAAGGTAATTTTTTAGTGCCACTAATATTACCAAATGAGACAATTACTATAACTAATGCCATTGGTTGTGTATTTACAAAAGTGATTGAGCGTAATATCGGATGCTGTTATAGATGTGAAGAAAATGAACCTGTAATTAATGAAAATTTTACCAAACAAGCGTGTATAGATGACCCAGCTTATATTTGGGTAGATATGCCTTGTGAAGAATTAGGCAATCCATGCTTAGATCATAACTTCATAACCCAAATCAATAACCTTCAATGCCAAAAAGAAGGCGACACTATTTGCATTAATTTAATGACTCAAAATGAAGTAGTTGACGGAATTAACGGTATAGATTATGAAATAACTTATCCTAACCAAATTATGTTACCGCTGGGTTCTAAAGATATTCAATTAGGCGAAGTAGTTAATAAAGGTGGAACAGGTGGTGGTATAATCAACACACAACTTACCGAAAATAAAGTAAGAGTTAGCATTTATTATACTGGCAATGAAGGTACAGAAACCTTAACCGGCAAAGGCTTAATCGCTTGCGTTCAATTTGTTTTGATTGACAATCCAACTCCCGGCACTTATAACAACATCGGAACGGATGAAGTAGAATTATCATTTGAAAACGAAGTGAAATTTGAACCTTGCGCCCTAACTTCGTTTATCATACAAAGTAATAAAGCCCCAACAATTGATTGCCCAACAGAAACGATTACACTACAACTAAATGAGAACAATGAAGCTTTCTTGAACGAGCCAACTGCTACCGATGATTGCAAAATAGTTTCGAAAAAATTATCTAAACAAAAATTTACTTGTGAAGATGCTGGGAAAACTCACCAGATAACTTTTACTGTAATTGACGATCAAGGTTTAAAAGCTATATGCGATATAACAGTTTACGTTGCTCCACCTGCTTTAGTAATAATATGTCCAGATGAAGAATTTATACCTTCATTTGATGATTCTGGTATACATATTTTTTCTACGAACGATTTTGGTTTTCCATTAAGAGATGTGTGCGACAATCCTTTAAATTATACATTTATTCCACCATCTATAAGTTGTACAGATACTAACATAGAATTTATTGAAGTAACCGTTACAGATGTTTTCGACCAAACAGTTGAGTGTTTCATAAAAATTAAATGGGAGTTACAACAAGCTAATATTACAGTTGTTTATTGGCCTGATGAAAGACCAGTTGGCAGCGATAATACCTATGAGACAAATATTACTTTTTGTGGAGTGGAAGATGTGCATAAGAAGGTTGATGAACAAGGCAGAGCCGATATAATTTTAATTAATCCGGATGACCAATTTGATGTGTTTAGAACCAAAGTTTGTAAAATAGATCATACAGTTATTAGTGCAAAAGATGCAAGAGCGGCTGTTTTAATTTCAAATAAATCTTTAACACCAAATAATCCATTTCAATTGTTAGCAGCAGATTACAATGATGATGGTTTTGTTTCAGCTGGTGATGGCACGCAAATATTGGATATGGTTGTAGGTAAAATTTGTCCGAAGAATAAGCTGTGGCAGTTTCAGAAAAAAGAAGTGTTTGCGGCAGCAGATTTTCAATTAGATGGTGGTTTCCCCAATAATGATGACGTAGGAATTGATCGGGCCGATGTTCCAAAAATACCTAAATGTTTCACACTTGCCAATGATGAATGTGAGCCTTTTAAAGAAGTAATTATTTACGGAATACTAAAAGGCGATGTAGATGGTAGCTGGCAAAAAAACTCAATGTACAAAAGAACGCCCAAAAAGAACGACCATTGCGGTGTTCAATTGAACTTTGAAGATCAAAGCCAAACTGAAAATGGAAACTACATCATTCCAATATCTTTCGAGACCGAAGGCTTTAGTAGTGCCTTTGATGTAGATATTACATTTAATGAAAGCGAACTCAACATAGCATCAGTAAATTTAACTAAGTTTGCCGAAGCTAATGCTGTAGCTATGGCTTGGAATTATTTGGAGGATACAAACAGGCTGTTAATTTCCGCATTTACAATTGATTCAATTGAAGTTACAGAACCATTATTTTTAGTTGAATTTGAAACAGAACAAGAACTCAATGAATCGATTATTGCAAACAGAATGGCTTTTGTAGAAGGTATGAATTGCGACAGCCCAGTTGCCATAAATGAAATTGAGCCAAACAAGTTCAACATCTTTCCCAACCCTAACAATGGTAGTTTTCAAATTGAATTAGGAAAACCGTTTTTAGGTGGTTTGGTTCAACTAATGGATGCTTCTGGTAAAATATATTATCAAAATAAAGTGGTACAAGCTTCTTCTTTTATTAAGATTGATTTACAAAATATCGAACCTGGTATTTATTTTATAAGAGTAACTGATGAAGATAGTATTGGTATTCAAAAAGTGGTGATACATTGATATAGCTCATCAGAAATGAAATATTCACCCTTCATTTAAAGGTGACATCTTTCCAAAAGGTGTCACCTTTTTAAAAAGAGAAAAAATAATCCTGTAAGCACTCACCTTTTTTAATTACCTACCTTTAATATTTATACTGATTTTTTAATTAAAAAAACAAAATATGAAATACTATCTGATTTTAATTACACTATTTACTATTGCTTGTAATACCTCAACAAATGTAGAAATACCAGAAAGCAAAAAAAACACCTCAACAAAAAATTTAGATAATGAAGCCTTAATACAACTGCGTAAAGCCGATCAGGAAGACCGAATTTTAGGCTGTTCACCCGAAGTTTTTAGAAGAGACTCGTTGCGACAGATCAGGTTATATGAATTACTGGATTCTAATTTGGTGAAAACCGCAAAAGATCATTACAATGCCGGCTTACTTTTTCATCACGGTGGCGATACTGCTGCCAATTTAATAGCAATCAAAATGTTGAAAAAAGCCTTTGAAATGGATACTTCAATGAGCAAACAGAAATGGTTGTTAGCCGCTGCAACAGACCGCTATTTACTGAACCGGAATAAACCTCAAATTTATGGCACCCAATATGGCAGAGATAGAAAAGGTAATAGAATATTATTGGATATGGATACTACTCAAGTGACTGATGCCGAAAGAACGGAACTTGGTGTATCTACTTTAGCAGAGCAAAACCAGCGGTTAAAATGGAGAAATAAGAAACAGCTATTTACGCTTTATATAGATGGCATGGCTATTGATGAAATTATTGATTTATGTAAAAAAGAATGTATGGTAGATGGTGCATACAACATTACCAATAGAAGCATCAATAAATTTGCTTACCAATTAGAAAATGATGGTGAATATGAAGTGGCTTTAAAAGTATTTACACTAAACACTGCACTATTTCCTGATTTGTATAAAACCCACGAAAATCTTGGCGCCCACTTGCTGCAAATGGGTAAGCAAAAAGCAAGTATTGCTGCTTATAAAAGATCACTGGAGCTGAAGCCTGATAATAAATACGTAATTCAGGTTTTGAATAATATTGGTATGGAATAAGCTTTTCTAAAAATGACATTTCTTGGAGAAATGTCATTTTTACGCCCATCAAAAAGGTGACATCTTTCTAAAAGGTGTCATCTTTATGATTAGGAAAGAAAAATATTCAAAAAAGAATTTAGTCAGCATACTCACCTTTTAAGAGTTGTTGCCTTTAGTATAAAAAGGCGGCAACCGAAAAGCCGGAACAGAGTAGGTGTAAATTTTAAATAACTAAAAAAATGAAAAGATTACTTTTATTAATTATGATGGGTTTGATTGCCTATTTTATGAATGCACAGAATGCGCCCACCTCAACTTACGAAGGGCCAATAGTTATTGACAAACCAGCACCAGGAGGCATTGGTTTAGTTGTAGAAGGCGGAAAAACCTGGTTACATAATGACGATGACGGTGACTATTCTTCTGTATTAGAATTAGGCGTCCGCAAAAACGCCAAAGAAGCAAATTTAAAAATCTATTCCTGGGATGGTGGCACACAAAATGGCATGCGGATAGTGGCAGAAAGAGCGGGTGCCGGTTTTGGCTGGTCGAGAAATAGTGCCGATGGTTTACAACGCATTAGCTCCTTTGGCGGAAACGACAGCTATGGTCAGTATTTGCGCTTATACGGTAATTCACCCGATGCTGCAAGCGATTTAAAAGTACTGTTGAGAACCAAAGGAAATTCTTACCTCAACACCGGTGGTAATTTTGGTTTAGGTACCGATGCACCTACAGCTACTTTGGATGTAGACGGAAAGATTAGATTTAGAGATTTGCCAGATATAAGTGGAGGTTATGTTGTCACTTCTGATCAAAATGGTAATTTAACACGTCAAAACTATATTGATTTTATAAATGTTTTACCACAACCAATTGGAGATAATTTAGGTAATCACGAGGCTACCAAAACTTTAGGTATGGATGGAAATTGGATTAATGGAGGCAAAGGAGGAAATGCAGCTGTGGATGGAATTTTCATAAAACCAGCAAATCATAATGTGGGCATAGGTTTAGCTACACCACTACAAAAATTACATGTTAAAGGTAATCAAATTATAGACGGAGATTTTTTAAAAATAATAGATGTAAACTTTTTGGAATTAAGAGCTAATGTTGATAACGTTAATAGTTCAATTGATTCAGACCAATTCCCTTTAGTAATTAACAGCGTCAATAATAAAAATGTTGGTATAGGTGGTTTGCCAGATGCTAAATTAGATGTTCACGGCAAAGCAAAAATCCGAAACTTACCTCTTGCTGAACTACCATTTGTTACTACCGACCCAACAGGAGTTTTACATCAATCAAATTATACACCTTTAGATTTTACTCCTGATAATCTTGGCAATCATTGCGCCACAATGGATTTAGATATGAAAGCGTTCAACATTAATGGATTCAATATGGATATAAACACAACTGGTGATCTTAATATAAATTCTGGCGATTTTCTGCATTTAAAAGCCACAAATGGCATCACATTAAACTCAAAGTTTATGCCAATTTTACTTAATAATATTGACAAACAAAGTGTTGGAATAGGTGGAGACCCTAACATTGTTCCGGGTGGTGGATTAAATGTTTCTTTAGATGTACACAAAAATCAATACGATGCTCCGATAAGAGTTAGAGATTTACCACTTGGTAATTTCCCAATTGTAACTGTTGATGAAACAGGGGTGTTACATAAATTTTATTTGACACCACAAGAATTGTTAGATGATGGCGGCGGTGGGTTTGGTGACAACCTCGGCAACCATTGCGCCACAGATGATTTAGATATGAAAGGTAAAAGAATAAGAAATCTTTGTCCACCAGAATTAGAACTTGATGCTGCCACCAAAGGATACGTTGATGATCTGCTAAATGCAGCCAATAAAACAACGCCCGATTTAATCTCCATTATAAGCGAATTGAAAGCTGAAATTACCACACTAAAAAACCGTATTGAAACATTAGAAAACCAATAAATACCCTTTCCCGCTCGTGCCACGACTTAAAGATGAACTAACAAGTTTGTAGCACGAGTAATTTAACCTTTTACCATTGGCGGCCTTTACTATAAGAAACAACTGAACGACTTGTTTTGAAGATTAGGCATCAACCAATGCCTTTCTTTAAAAACAACTTGACTTTATTACAAAAAAATTATATCTTTATTTTGAAAACTAAACTGTTCTGTTTTATGAAAAATGCTAACGACGTTATTGCACACTATGCATTAAGCCTTGTAATAATTTGCTTTTGTATTTCTTTAGGTGAAGCTCAAACTAATTCAAATAGTTCCGAAGGAGGTCTGTTAAAATTAAATGAACTTGAGGCGGATACCATAACCTACAGAGCTAAATCAATTGAATCACGACAAAAAATAAATAACAAGTCTAAAGTAAAATATCTGGCAAAGGATAGAATTACTTTAGATAAAGATTTTTCTATTAGAGAAAATGTGCAGTTTCGAGTTGGTGTTGTAAAAGAATGTGGCACTTTAGAAGAAAAAGTGGAACCACTGCGGATGGAAATACTTAAAAACATTAAAAATCGAGATGTAAGACTTAAGGTATTAGAAGCATTATTACCAAAAACTGAAGAAAATAAAACAAGCGATAATTTACCAAGATACAATTACCTAATTAATTATGGTGACGGCAACTATAAAATCTTTAAATCACAAGATAATTTTGATAGAATTACCAATCACACCTACGATGAATCAGGAATATATAATTTAAAAGGAATAAGGGTAAAATTACCTCCGAAGGAACCTGATGATGAAGATGAAAGAATGGGGAATTTAGACTTTGATCTGGTTCATTTAGTTGAAGAAACAGTAGAAATTGATGAACAAAGTGAACCTTCAAGTGCAATTGATAGAACTACTATAAAAGACAATGTTGAAATTACTTTTTTCCCAGAAAAGCCTATTTCGGGGGAATTATTCACAATAATTAGTAGCTTTAAAAGTGAAGAAAGTGTAGATTCCTCTCAAAAAGCAATATTGTCTTTCGATTCAGATTCATTAATAGAAGGAATTATGGACATTTATTATGGTGATACTGAAGGTACAGAAAGTTGTGAGGATGATTTTATTGTGAATGTTTCAAATATTAAGAAAAATACACAAAGAAATTTCTTTAGTTATTTTAAAATAAATCCAGAATTGAAAAAAGGCGATTCAGTGAAAATTTGCCTGAATTATCAAATGTATGATACTTGTAGAGTTGCAAAAATTGGTAATCCACACGATCCAAGTTTTAAACGACTGTTAAATAATGCACAATGCCCCAAAAATGATAGTCTGAATTTTTTAATTCATATTGAAAATGATGGTGATGCTCTAACTGATACCATAAAAGTTTATGATTATTTTGATCCACCTTTACCTTGTTTAAAAATTGAGGAAGTAATTATGAGTGAAGAAGATAAGATAACTAAATGTCAAAAATATGAAATTGACTCATTTTATGTAAATCCATATAAAACTTATGAAACTGCGGGGCATTTTGAATTCGATGGTTTGGTATTACGTGGACAAAATGAAACTGGATATCCAATTGATCCTCAATACGAGGATACTAAAGATGAGTTTACTTTTACACTAAAATTAGAGCAACCCATTTTAGACCCGACCTATTGGTGCAACAAAGCCGATATAGTTTTCAATGATGAAGACCCTTACACTATCGAAACCTGCTTTTACTGCTATGGCAAAAACTATGAATTATTAAATGGTTCTCCACCTCCAACCAAAGAGTTTTTCATCAAAAACGATACGGTAAAAATAAGACCTACTTTTTTTAAAGAAAATTTATTTACAACTGCCAATAGCCAGACAATTACCATAATGCCGGATTTAAGCGAGTTGCCTAACGAAGTTGATGAAGATGACCTAGAATATATTTGGTGGCCCAAACAAGAAACAACGCCAACTATTACGGTAAGTCCGACTCAAAACACCAACTATCGTTTACGGGTAAGTTGGATGCAAAATGATACAATGTGTTTTGCTACAGATTACGTATTTGTTGAAACAAGATGTTTTTACGGTTGTACCAATTCCGAAGTTGAAAATTACGATTCTCTCGCAGTATGTGATGACGGTAGTTGCAGATATTGCATTGAAGAAAGTGATAGTACCTTGTTTACAACTTTTGATTGGTTAAATGAAAAAGTTGATAAAGACAATTGCAATGCCGAAAGCATTAAAATTACTCATTATAAACGACAAGGTACTTATAATTTTATAGGCATAGAAATTGAAGGTGTAGTTAATTATTATAGGGAAAGTGGCAATTATTTAAATTATACCGAAGATGAGATAAAGAAAGACTTCTTAAACAGACAATATTCTATTTGTACTTGGGAGTGCGAAGGAAAAAAACGCACTTTATGTGAAACTTACCCTTGGTTGTCAAATTTTTACAATAACAGTATAATTGGTGCAGGGCCGGTTACAATTAATGGAGGCACAACAATAACCATAAACAGCAATTCTGCCAGCATTATACAATCATATAAATACTACAACAATAACATTTTATATATTGTAGATTACCTTGAAAATGGTATTGTTTATATTGATTTTGATTCAGATTCTCAAGGTGTAGTGCCGTTTTACACAGATACGGGTAAAAAAGAGATTATTTATTCTCTTATTAACGATGGCTATGATATCGTATCTCAAAAAAGTTGGCAATGCCAAACTATAAATTGCCAATAATGAATTCAATTGTATTATGATGAAATATTTATACTTGACTACTTCAATAGTTCTTGGTTTTTCATTTTTGTCTTTGGCAGAGCAAAATTTATCTATTGATCTAAAGGCTTGGTACAAGCAATTCAAAATTGAAAAACCAATCGACTATGATTCTTTGATTCGCTTTACAAATCAAAAGATAGTAGAACTTGAAGGCTTTCAATTCATTTCAATTGACAAACAAAAAGAAAAGGAAAAGTATAAAGGGCATTTAAACTTGCGGCTTGGAAATGCTTACAGAGAAGTAAATCAAATTGAACTAGCCTTAGAATCTTATGAGAATGCAATTAAATTTTATCAATTTAGCGGTTATTCAAAAGGAAGTTTAGGTCATAGTTATATGAATGCAGCTTCTGTTTACAGACTAAAAAAAGATTTTGTTAAATCAAATGCCTTTTATGAGGCAGCAGAAAGAATCTATAAGGAAAACAAAAAGTACAAAGATCTATTTGATGTATATTTTGAACAGATAAATAATTACGATTTGGAAGGACTTTCACCTTTCAATCCAAACATTATTAAGTTATACCAGAAAGCTAAACAAATTGAAGGTATCGATGAATGGAAAAAAATTAGTCTTGAATTAATAGTTACTTGTCAACAATTTGTAGAAAATGAAAAATATAATGATGCCATTTCCATTATAGATGAAGCTATAAAAGTATTTGAAGATAATGGATTTACAAATCTAAAAATTGAAACACTCATCGGCAAAGCAGATTTGCTCATAAAAAAAATGAAACGATACGATGAGGCAAAAAAGGTTTTAGATTTAATTGATGAAATTGTAGAAACCCAGTCTGTCAACCTCAAATTATATAATGCCGAAGCCTATCTCCTACTAACCAAAGCCGCCTACCACACCGCCCTCAGCCAATACCACCAAGCCCAAAACTACCACCAACAAATCCTAAAATTCATAAACCCATTATTCACCTACAAAACCATCTACCAAAACCCAAGCCCAAACCAAATTGTCGGCAACCCATATCTACTAACCACCCTCGCCGACAAAGCAGAAATCTTCAAAAAAATGTACGCCCAAACCAGCAACAAAACCAACTTAACCCAAGCCCTCAACTGTTACGAACTAAGCTACGCCGCTGCCGACGAAATGCGGAAAAAATATAGCTTTGAAAATGCCAACACTTATCTTTCAGATTATACTTATAGTTACTACGAAAAAGCAATTGAACTTTGCCAAACTTTAGCCGAAGTATTTCCAGAACAACAAAACGAATACCAGCAAAAAGCATTTGAAATAGCACAGCGAAGCAGTATGAAAACTTTGTTTTGGAAAATTAATTCTAAATATGCAGAAAAAAATTTACCTCAAGCTACTAAAATAAAATTGAATGTATTACGAAAGGACATTACGGATCTGGAAAGAAAAATAGACGAAGATTTAAACAATAACAGTTTAAAAACAAAACGGTTTGAAACACAGCAAGAATTAGAAGCAACAATTAATATAGCTGAGAAATTAACTGTTTATAATAAGTTTAAACCAAACCTCATCAACCAAAAAAAATTGCAAACAAACTTAAAACCCAACCAGGCATTACTAAATTACTTTGTTGGCGATAGCCTTATCTACTGCTTTCTCGTTACCAAAAATAAATTTCAAATTATTGAAATTGAAAACCCAAAAGTAATTATAAAAAAAGTTGTTGATTTTAGAAATGCCATTGATGCAAATGAAATTGCTAACGATTTGGCTCACCAACTTTATCAACAATTGTTGCAAAATATATTAACTGAATTTCCAAACCAAATAAACAGTTTAATTATTATACCCGATGGCATTTTAAGTGCTTTGCCTTTTGAAGCTTTACAAAAAACCAATAACTATAACGATTACTTGTTGAAGCATTATACCATAAGTTACGACTTACATAGCTACTTTTTAACCAAAACAAAAACCCAATCTAATCCAATTAAAATAAGTGCTGCAAGCTTTAGCGTTGAAGATTTTAGTAATTGGGAATCAATGCAATTACCTTACTTACCAAATTCAAAAAAAGAAACTGATAACTTAAATAGTTTTGTAAAAGGAGCGACTTTCCCACAAGCCACCAAGCAGCAATTTTTGCAACACTTTTCTAATGCTTCAATTGTACACGTTAGTTCGCACGCTCAGGCCGATACTTTAGATGCTGCTAACTCCTGTATTATTTTTTCAAGAAATAACGAAGCCGAAAGCGATGATTTGCTTACCAGAGATGAAATTTTAAACTATAAATGTACTGCCGAAATGATAGTTTTAAGTGCCTGCGAAACTGGTGTTGGTAAATTAAATAAAGGCGAAGGTATTGCCTCATTAGCTAGAGCTTTTAGAACCATAGGCAGCAAAAGCGAAGTAATGAGTTTATGGAAAATTTATGATGGAACAACTGCCATAATTATGACCTCCTTTTATAAATTTTTAAAAAAAGGTTACCCCAAAAATAAGGCTTTACAAAAAGCTAAGCTTCAATACTTAAAAAATCAATCTACCGATAGTAGAAAGCACCCGAAAAATTGGGCTGGTTTGGTACTGCAGGGTAATGTTGAGGCTTTGTTTTAAATTTAAACTTTAATATTAATTTACAAGGTACTACTTTTGAATAATCAGAAAAATAATTCATATTGATATGGATGCCTTTTATGCATCGGTTGAGCAACGTGATTTTCCAGAATTGCGTGGCAAAGCTATTGCAGTTGGCGGTGGCGGTAGGCGTGGTGTAGTTGCAACAGCCAGCTACGAGGCTCGTAAATATGGCGTTCGTTCGGCATTGCCTGGTTTTAAAGCAAAGCAATTGTGTAACCATTTAATTTTTGTAAAACCTCGCTTCGATGCTTATAAAGAAGCCTCGCAGCAAATAAGAATCATCTTTCATAATTATACCGATTTGGTTGAACCGCTTTCGTTAGATGAGGCTTATTTAGATGTTACCGAAAACAAAAAGAATGAACCTTTAGCAACAGAATTAGCGCAACAAATAAGAGCTGAAATTTTTGAGCAAACGCAACTCACCTGTTCGGCAGGCATTTCGTATTGTAAGTTTTTAGCCAAAATTGCATCTGACTATAAAAAACCAAACGGACAAACGGCAATAAAACCACACAAAGCAGAAGCATTTATTGAGCAACTGCCTATTAAAAAATTTTATGGTATTGGTAAAGTAACTGCGCAAAAAATGGAAACAATGGGCATACAAACCGGCTATCATTTAAAACAGTTAAGCGAAGTAGAAATGGTTAAAAATTTTGGTAAGATGGGCCGCTTTTATTACAACATTGTTAGAGGTATTGATGATAGACCCGTTAATATTGACAGAGTTAGAAAATCGATTGGAGTAGAACGCACTTTGGCAGAAAATTTGACCGAGTTAAGTGAAATTATGGAACAGCTAAAAATATTACTTGGTAAATTTTACGAACGCTTACAAAAAGCAAACAACTATGGCCGCACTTTAACTTTAAAACTAAAAACTACCGATTTTAAAATTATTACCCGCAGCGTTTCAAAAAACTATTACATAAAAGAGATGGCCGAAATTGAGCAATTAGCCTTACAACTTTTGCACCAAAATGCTGGTGACTTTGAAGCCATTCGTTTAGTTGGTATAACAGCCAGCAACTTACAAAAAGAAGCCGTAGAGGGAGAAAATACCAAACAATTAAAGTTAGATTTTTAAACCTAAGCTGTAACTATTCAAAAGAGGTCAGAAGTCAGACCGCTTCGCTGTCAGAAGTCAGATAAATTCACTTGAGTGAAGTCAAAAACGCTCTTTTTCACCCAAATTATGTCTGACGTCTAATGTCTGACAATGAAATGGTCTGACCTAAATTAAGCCCAAACCACTTGCGCTTTATTTTCGTACCAGTTTTCTAACTTGTTTTTATACTGTTGAAAAACTACGTTGCGCTTTATTTTTAAAGTGGCTGTTAGTTGTCCATTTTCTAAACTCCAATTATCATTTACAATAATTACTTTTTTAATTTTGGTATAATTTGGTTGGCCCATATTAGTATCAACTAAGTTGTTTAGCAAGCTTTCTTCTACATCGGTTTTAGGTTTGGCTTTCCCAATTTCTGATAGTACACATAAGGCTACAGGCTGCGGCAAAATGCTGCCAGTAACACAAACCTGCTCTACGTTGCTATTAACTGAAAAAGCATACTCTAATGGAACTGGTGTAATAAATTTACCTTTGGTTGTTTTAAAGTTATCGTTTAAACGGCCAGTTAAAGTTAAATAACCAGCTGCATCTATACTACCAATATCGCCTGTGTGCAGCCATCCATCTTTTAAAGTTTCGTTAGTTTTTTCAATATTAGCATAATAGCCAGTCATTAACCAAGGCGCTTTCATTAACAATTCTCCTGTTTGCTCTTCTATTTTTAGCTCTACTTCTGCAATAGCTTTACCAACTTTGCCCAACTTTATGTTATCGGCAGGCATTAAGGTACAACCACCATTATTCTCTGTCATTCCATATACTTCTTGTATATAAATATCAAATTGTTTGTACCAATTAATAGTTTTGGCAGCCATTGGGGCAGCTCCGGTTAATACCAAAACGGCTTTTGATAAACCTAATTTTTTCTTTATTGTTTTTTTTATGATGCTTTTTACGATAGGTGTTTTCATCATACGGCTTAATTTTTTCTCGCCCATTTTTTCAACTATAGCCAGTTTAAAGCGAGTCCATATACGAGGTACGGCAATAAAGTGAGTAGGTTGTACACTACTTAAATTTTCGGCAAAAGTATCTAAGCTTTCTGCAAAAGAAATAGTACCACCTCTAAAAATACCAAGAGTTTCAATAAAAATACGCTCTGCAATATGGTTAAGCGGCAGGTACGAAAACAAACGTACATTTATGTTTGCAGTTTTTAAATCATCGTATATTTCTTGACTATGAACTAAACTTGATACCGATGCCCAGGTATGCATTACGCCTTTTGGTTTACCTGTAGTGCCAGAGGTGTAAATAATGGTAAACAAATCATTTAGCTGAGGTTGATAGTTTTCTTTCAGCGGTTCATTGGTTTTGCATAAAGTGTCCCAATAATAATTAGCTTCAATAATGGCATTGCCCTTGTAATGTGGAAAAGCTACGGTTTTTAAATTTTTAGAAATTACTTTTTGTCGTTCTTCCCATTCATCTAACTTACCAACAAATAATAGTTTAATATTACTGTGTTCTGTTACATAAGCTAATTCTTCTTTGGCGGTGTTGGCATAAAAAGGTACAGAAATATGGCCACTCATCATTATTGCCAAATCGGCAACTACCCAATGGTAACAATTTTTTGAAATAATACCTATGTGGCTTTTCGGTGGAAATTTTTGTTGTTTTAAAAAGCTGGCCATTTTACGAGCCATTACACCAATTTCTGCCCAGGTAAATTGTTGCCAATTATTAGCATTGGGTTGGCGAAGAAACACTTCATTAGCCTTAGCGATTTCCCATTTGTAAAAATAATTTAATAACGTATTTGTTGCTGCCACGGTTAATTCAATTTGGTATAAAATTATATATTTTTTTAGTTTTATAAAACAGCTTTTATTTGTTTGTTTTAAAAAGTGAAACTCGTAATACAAGCCGATGAATTATTTATAGCAAAAAAATAATTTAATCTTTACTACAATAACACCTCTGCTGCAGCTTTTAAAATTTTATCCGCACCTGCTTCGTTGGTCGATTCTGCATAAACCCTCAATACCGGTTCGGTGCCAGATGCGCGTATCATTAACCATTGGTCGTTAGGCAAAGTATATCTAAAACCATCCGTATTATCTTCTTTTACTACTTCAAATTCGCCAAATTGTTTTATGCCTGCTTTACATTTTTCTAACGCACCTTGTTTAAGGGCTTCGGTAATATGTAAATCGTTACGTTTGTAAAAAAACGAACCAACCTGTTCGTAAATTTCATTAATTAATGCTTTAAGGCTTTTGCCTGTTTTAGCCATATATTCAAATATTAGCAAGCCTACCCAAATTCCATCACGTTCTGGTATATGGCCTTTTACAGCAATGCCACCACTTTCTTCAGCACCAATCAACACATCTTCGGTTACCATTTTTTCAGCAATATATTTAAAACCAACCTTGGTTACTTCGTATTCTAAATTATAAATATCGCATAGCTTTTTAACTTTATCGGTTACCGATGCCGCAATTACCACTTTGCCAGTATAATTTTTAATTTTATGTAAATAGTGAATTAACAACAAAATAATATGATGCGAATCTACAAAATTGCCTTCATTATCGTACAAACCAATGCGGTCTGCATCACCATCGTTAGCTAAGCCAGCTTGCAATTCATTACTATTTTTTAAAAGGTTAGAAAACTCTGTTAAGTTTTTATGTATAGGTTCTGGTGCTTGCCCCATAAAAGATGGGTTATAGTCGCAATGCAAATAAGTGGCGTTGGGCATTATTTTTTTTCCAATTGCCATGCCCGACCCATACATTGCATCGTACCCAAATTTTAACTTATTAATTGAGTTTAGATCAAAAGCTTTATCAATAGCATCGTAATACAATGTATCTAAATCAATAAATTCAATTAAACCTTTTTCTACATAAGTGTCAAAATTTTGCAATTCGGCACTAAATTTTTCAGGTATCAAATCTTCAATTTCGGTAATTACTTTTGGTGATGCCGGACCACCAAAATTAGCTTTTACTTTATAACCGTTGTAAGATGGCGGGTTATGGCTTGCTGTTAAAATAATACCTAAAGCGCTTTTAAAATGCATTGCGCCCATACTTATCATTGGGGTAGTTACAAAAGTTTCCGTCATTAAAACCTTTAAACCCTCATTAGCAAAAACGGTAGCACTTGCTTTGGTAAACATTTCGCCGCCAAAACGACAATCGTACCCTAATACTATAGTTTGGTTTAATTTCGGGTTTTGCTTAACCCATTTAGCGGTTGCCAAGGTTACCCTTTTTAAGTTATCAATAGTGTAAGTTTCTGCAATTATTGCACGCCAACCATCTGTCCCAAATTTTATTTTATACATATATTTAAGTCTAAATATTATTTAATATGGAGCACTAAAATAGAAGTAAATGTTGTTTTAAAATAAACTTTAGTACAAATTCTTTTAGCTATAATTTTTTAAGTGTAGAAATTACTTGAATCGCCTCTTTTTTTATAGATTGAAATTGTTTTAAAGTAATACTATTGTTTTCATTTATATAGCCTTTGTATTTTTCAAAAAAGGAGTCGCTATTACTCACCAATTTTAACTTGGTTAATAGTTTTTTAAACGAATTATTAAACGCTGCTTTATCATTCTGTTTTATATCTATTTCGCAAATTTTTAAATCACCAGGTATGGTATTTATTATAAATTGAACCATGCCAGTTTCTAACTTAATATCGCTATTAGTATAGTTTTGAAGGTTAGTCATATCTAAGTTGCTAAAAGTATTTACGTCATTTTCTAACAACTGTAACAAGTTTTTAATTTCAGATACTTTCATTGGTTTTTATAAAAAAAGGCATTTTTACCTTTATAGTAGATACTTAACGTTATTGTTTTTAAAATAGTTTAAGATTATTATTATAAACCATTATTTATAACAAATTGAATGTTGTATATTTGTTTGAAATAAAAAATATTGTATCTTTTATATTTTGCATTTATAATAAGTAATGGATAAAAAAATAATACTTTCTGACAAAGCACCGCAGCCGATAGGGCCTTATAGCCAAGCTGTAAAAGTAGGTAGTATGTTGTATATTTCTGGTCAAATTGCCATAAATGTTGAAAGTGGTAAATTAGTGCTTGACAATATTAGTGCAGAAACGCATCAGGTAATGAAAAATATATTTGCTATTTTGGAAAGTGAAAATTTAAACTTTAATAATGTGGTAAAATCTTCAATATTTTTAAGTAACATGAACGACTTTAATTCCGTAAATAAAATTTATGGTAGTTATTTTGAAACAAACCCACCTGCTAGAGAAACTGTTGAAGTCTCAGCTTTACCTAAAAATGTAAATGTAGAAATATCAACCATAGCTTGTTATTAATCATATTATTTAATTTAACCTTTTAAGTTACACTTGTTTTGACTGCACAGCTCGATGACGACTTTTTAATAAAAGAAATAGTAGCTAAGCAAGATAATGCTTGCATAGAGGAGCTCTATCGTAGATATTCAAATAAAATTTATCGTAAATGTTTAAGTTTTGTAAAGGATTCTTCTTTAGCTGAAGATTTGACACACGATATTTTTATAAAAACATTGCTCAATCTTGCCAAATTTAAAGGCAAATCAAAATTTTCGACTTGGATATATTCTATCACTTATAATTATTGTATTGATTACATTAGAAAAAGCAGAAAAATGAATTATGTAGAAATATCAGAAGAGGAAAACCGACTTGAGCATGATAGCTATGAAGATGATGGCTATTTAATAGAAGTTGAAACTGGGCGCATGATTGAATTATTAGAAATGTTAAGAGCCGATGAGAAAATGATTTTACTAATGAAATATCAAGATGGCTTAAGTATTAAAGAAATTCAAGGCCTTTTAGAAGTTTCTGAAAGTGCCATAAAAATGCGTATTAAAAGAGCAAAAGAAAAGATGAGAGAGTTATATAAGCGCACTTACAAAGAAGAAGTGTAAAAATTTATTGCTAAATGAGTGAAGAAAGAGAAAACAAATTTAACTTAGAGCCAATGGAAAATCCAGATCCAAATTTACAAGAAAAAGTAGAAGGCACTTATGGATTAATACATTCCATTTTTAAAGTAACTGGTTTCTTTTCATTTATTCTAATAGAAACAGTTACAAAATATATTGATGTTTTATCAAAAAACGACAAATAAAATAAAATGATTCTTATACAAAACCAAGGAACCAAAAGTATTTTCAACATTGGCATAATAATAACCGATATGATGAATACATATTTACCAATGGTTATTAATATATTTATTGGTTTAGCCATATTTTTAATTGGCTTTATAGTTGCTAAAATAATTTATAACATCATTTTAAAAACACTAAAAGCTATTAAGTTGGATAAGGTTGATGATATGATAAGGCAGGTAGATATGTTTAAAGCATTAGACTTTAATCTACCTAAATTTTTAGCCAAATTGGTTTATTATTTAATATTATTGTTAGTACTGCAAATATCGGTTCAATCAATGGGTATTTCGAGCTTATCAAATGGTTTAAATGCTATTTTGGCTTATATGCCCAAGTTAATTACTGCTGCAATAATATTTCTAATTGGTGTATTTATTGCTGATATAGTTAAAAATGCATTAAGATCTACCACCGAATCGTTAAACATTAAAACGGGCAAATTTATTAGTGATGCCGTTTTTTACTTTTTAGTTATAATTATTGCTTTAATGGCTTTGGGCCAGGCAGGTATTGATACCACGTTAATTACCAATAATTTAACAATGCTAATTGGTGGTATACTTTTAGCTTTTATGATTGGTTTTGGCTTTGCTTCAAAAGATTTAATGTCGAGCATGTTAAGTTCAATATATGTAAACGATAGTTTAAATATTGGCAGTAAAGTAAAAATTGGCAATATTTCTGGTGAAATTATTGAAATGACTTCTACTGCTGTAATTATTAAATCTGCCGAACGAAAGGTATCAATACCAATGCATAAGTTAACAAACGAAATAGTTGAAATAATTAGCTAACTTACCATTTGTAAAAAAAATATAACAAATTAAAATGAACGAAAGTCAAATAAACTTTATAGGTGCAGGCACCACCATAAAAGGAAAAATTACTACTAACGATGATGTTAGAGTTGATGGCGTTGTTGAAGGAGATATTAACACAAAAACGAAAGTAATTGTAGGTGAAAACGGTACGGTAAACGGCGAAATAAATGCTACCTCTGCTACCATTTCTGGCCATATTGATGGTTCGGTAATAACAACCGAAAGTATTACTTTAATGAAAAACAGTAAAGTATCTGGCAATGTATCCACCAAAAATTTAGTAGTAGAAACCGGTGCTTTTGTAAACGGCAACATTAAAATGAACTCTATGTCGGCAGGTTTAGATAACCAAACAACCACCAACACAAGTAAACCTGTGGGTAGGTTTGGTAGTAAGTAAATTAGCTTTGCTTCAGCTTTTTTTGTTCATCTCTTATTACAGCTTTTATCATATTTAACTGTGACAGCCTTCCTTTAGAAAGTACTTTTATCATCCTGTTCTCAATCAATTTCATTTTTTTTAAGATGATTTTCGGACTACATTGTTTATAATACCAATAGCATACTTGGCCATAAAACCATTCTAAATATTGTAATTTATCTTTAAGCTTCTGCTTACCATTTTTTGCTTTAAAACTGTGCCCACAAAAAAGTGTATCAAAATCTAATTGTAATATTTTTTTTATAGATTTAATTTGTTGTGCTATACTTTCATTAGCTAATGTATACTTAATTGAAGAGTTGATATACAAATCGCCACTAAACAACCAACCTTTCGAGGCTTCGTATAAAGCAATCATATCTTCTGCGTGACCAGGTATATCAATAATTTTAAAAGTATAATTTGGCGTTGAAAGTTCATTTTTTTCTAAAGCAGCAATATTAAAAGCAGGTCGGTTGCCCCAATATATTTTTTGTGGCAAACTAATTGGTGGTGGGTTTTTCATGAGCTGCTCACATTTGGCAGAACCATAAACTGGCACATCAAATTGGCTTTTTATTTGCACCAAATTACCAGTATGATCTTCGTGATGATGAGTTACACAAATTTGCTGAACTGATAAATCTTTAACAAAATTGAGAATTGCTTTGCGCATTTTGCTTTGCCCGGTATCTATTAACAAACCATCAACAAAGTAAACATTTACAGAAAGTGCGGCTCTGCCAAAAGGGCTGTAACCTGTGGTAATTGCTTGTACAGCATCAAACGTAAAAGGAGTAACTAATTTCAAATTAAAAAACAAAGTTGAGTTGCTACAAAGCAATGAAAAGTATTCTACTTTAATTAAAAAAATCATAATATTTTATAAAAGCAAAAATCATTAACAAATAATAGTAAAGCACACGTGTTTCAAATAGATGTTTTGCCGTTAAGCTTTATTTACCACTTAATAAATTGACAATATGAAAATTTTATCTACCTATTTGTTTTTAATTCTATTATTAATTTCCTGCAACAGAGAAAATGATCAAAGAATAGTTTATAACAACCAAACCATTAGTGAAGATCAAGAAAACTCAGAAAATTCTACTGCCGATAATTATAAAAAGATTTTAGCAGATTTACCTTTTTCATTTGATAGTCTTGAATATTTATATTTTCCAATTGGTGAAACAAATGAGAGTTACAAAATGAATATTCGATCAGTTGCTAAATCATTTAATAGAGGATCAAGCAAATCGTATTCACTTGGTTACATAAAAGAGAATAGTGCGAGGTGTGATTTAAACAACCTGCTTATAAGGCCAAAAAACAGTTCAACTTTTAAGCTGTTAACTAAAGCTGATTTAAAAATAAAAAGTATTAATTACCTGTATAGAATTGATACGCTACACAATATTGATAAATTTATTTACAGAATTATTGATGCGGACTCTAACAAAGATACTTTTATTAACAATGATGATTTAGTTGCTTTATATAGTTCAAATATCAATGGGAATAACTTACAGAGAATAAGCCCGAAAAATGAACAATTGATTAATTGGGAAACAAAAGATGTACCTGGCTTACTTTATTTTAGAACAATGGAAGATATTGATAATAATGGTGAATTTAATGATAAAGACAGAATTAACCTATATGAATACGATTTAGTAAAAGGCGATTCTGCTAAACTAATTTTTAATAATGAAATTTATCAAAGCATAAAAAATGAAATTTAATTTTTAATAACAATAATCTTTATCTCACCTTCTTCCTTCTGTTTTTTTCAAAATCTTCAAAAATGTATTCGCCTAAACCTTTTAAACTGCTGTAATAGGCTTTGCCTTTATTAGCCAGAGTAAAATCTTGTACAAAGCGTTGCAAATAAGGGTCTTTGGCAATCATAAAAGTAGTAATAGGTATTTTTAATTTTTTACAGGCCGCAGCCAAGTGTAAACATCGGTTTACAATTTTTCTATCTAAGCCAAAACTGTTTTTATAATATTTTTTACCAATTTTTAAACAACTAGGCTTGCCATCAGTAATCATAAAAATTTGCTTGTTGGCGTTTTTACGTTTGCGCAATAAATTCATTGCTAATTGCAAACCGGCAACCGTATTAGTATGGTAAGGCCCAACTTTTAAATAAGGTAAATCTTTAATATTAATTGGCCAGGCATCATTACCAAATACCAAAATATCTAAAGTATCTTTTGGGTAGCGGGTGGTTATTAATTCGCTCAAAGCCATAGCAACTTTTTTTGCTGGTGTAATGCGGTCTTCTCCATACAAAATCATGCTGTGCGAAATATCAATCATCAACACCGTACTCATTTGGCTTTTGTGTTCTTTTTCATGTACCTCTAAATCGCGCTCGGTCATTTTAAAGCTATCAATGCCGTGTTCTATTTGTGCATTGCGCATGCTATCGGTCATGTCAATTTGATCTAAATTATCGCCAAATATGTATTGCCTTTTGTCAGAAGTAGGTTCATCACCTATACCAGTAGATTTTGTGCTGTGGTTACCTCGTCCCGATTTTTTTAGTTTACCAAATATTTCATCTAACGATCTTTTACGAATACTGCGCTCACTTTTTGCAGTAATTTGCATAGTGCCCGGCTGGTTGGGATTGTCTGTTATGTAACCGTTTTCATACAAATCTCTAATAAAATCGCCCATACCATACTCATCATTGGTAAGGTTATGCTCATTATCTAATTGGTTCATCCAATCTAACGCTTCGGCTACATCGCCCGAAGTATAAGTAAGCAGTTGCTCAAAAATATCTAACAAGCGTTCAAAGTCACTTCGGGTATCTTCTGGGTTTTGGTATTGGCTAAACTGAAATCCTAACATTTAATAATTCGTTCAATGCAATAAAGGTAGTTTATTTTTTTATTGTAAGATGCCTAATATTAAATTGACCATAAAACTGATATACAGTTGAGTTTTTAAAGTGCAGCGTAATAAGTGCAGGTTTGTAATGTTGGCTATAGTACAAACTTTTAGTACGACTTTAATAAGTTAAACAAGTCAACATTTATATAAAAAACCTCCTTCCCTATTTTTTTATGATTTACGATGCCTAATTTTTCAAATTGTAATAAATATTTTTTGGCGGTATTTAAGCTTTTAATGTTACTACTTAGCAAGCTCTTGGGGCTTATGTAAGGCTGCTCAAATATTTTTTCAATAGTGGCTTTATCTATTTTTGGATGTGTTTTGTTAATCAACTGCTTATTGGTTTCAAACAATTGATTAATTTCTGTAATAATTTTAATAGTATAGGCCGATGTTGTTTCAATTGCCTTTAATAAGTACAACAACCAGCTTTGCCAATTACGTTTGGCAGTAACCTGCTGCAGGTAATTATAATAGTTGCTTTTAGTTTTAATAATGTAAGCACTATGGTATAAAATGGGGTAGTTGAGTAAATTTTTCTGTATCATTATTAAAAGGTTAAGTATTCTGCCAGTTCTTCCGTTGCCATCTCTAAAAGGATGTATCGCTTCAAATTGGTAATGAGCCATAGCCATTTTTAGTAAAGCATCATAAGGGTATTTTTCATCATCATTTATAAAATTTAGTAAGTTTTCAATTTTTTTTTCAAGTACTTTTTCTCCGCTAGGTGGCGTGTAAATAGTGCTTCCCGTAAACGTATCGGTACTGGCTTTTTTTATAGTAACTCTTGTTTGCGGTGGTCTTATACCATCATTACTTTGTTTTACCTTCTGGTAAATTTCTATTAAAACATCTTTAGTAATTATTTGTTTTTTTTGCAGCAAGTTAAAACCTGCCCACAAGGCCTCACGGTAATACAATACTTCTTTTACATCACCATAATATTCTTCTTTCTTTATTGTAATGTTTTCGTAAAGTTCCTCATCGGTAGTGAAAATATTTTCTATTTCTGTACTGGCTTTTGCTTCGCGTAAAGCGAGTGTGTTTATTAGCATGGTTTGGTTAGGCAGTTGGTTGGCTAAGCCTTTTAGCTCGGCCAATGCTTTGTTAGCATTATTTAAAGCTAGTAATACTTCGGTAGAATAAATTTTAACTGCATCAGGCGGTAATAGCGGCAGCTGATTGAAGGGAATCTGTCTATCAAAAGGAACAATTGTGTTTGCCAAAATAATATTTTCTGTCAAAAATAAGCTTTTTTTGACAAAAAATGCAATTTGCTGTCAAAATTTGATCGTTTTAATACATATTTGTCAAAAATCTCTTTTTTTTGACAGAAAGAAGATTTGCTGTCAAATTTTGACATTAAAATCTATAATTTGTCAAAAAAACTAAAAATTTGACATTTACAATTAGCTTATTACCCAAATTAAATCGCTTTGTGCTTTTTCAGTTCCCTCTAAATTAAGCTCTATTAATTTAGTAGCATCAAAATTATCTAAATATTGTTTTACTGCTTGTTCTATTTTTTTAAGATGCGCTTTCAACTTCCAATGCTGTCCACTTTTAGCGTATAATATTATAAACAAACGATTTTTTAAATGAAACCGGCCTTGGCTACTTTGGTTTTTGTATAACCATTTTACCACATCTTCTTTTTGATTTATGGCTTCATTAAAACTCATTTTCAAACCTCTCGGAAACACCGTTGTTTTATGGTCGAAAGGAATATCATCAATAAAAAAATCTACTGCTTTATCTTTCGCATTTTCGGTAGATTTTACTTTTTTGTGCGTTTTAAAAATTGACTCTACCGCCATAGCGCTATTAAAATTATACCAACGATTTAAAGCATAGTTTTTAATCAGTTCGTAATTTCGTTCGTTCTTAAATTTATCTTCAATAATTTGTAAAAGCTTATCAAAAGCAAAGGTTTTATAAATAAACCTGGTTTGCCCATCTAAAACATTGGTTTGTTTTGTACCCCATTTGTAAGGGTAGGCCAAACGCTTGTTTAATTCAGTTGAAATATTTTGGACAGATTGGTTCATTGTATAAAAGTAAACAGCCCACTTTAATAAAGTAAGCTGTTATGTTTTTTTTAGCAATAAAGTGGTTTAATTACTTGCAACAGACATTTTGTTAATTAACTCCAAGGAGCGTTCTGCGCCAAAAATTTTCATCACCTCATCTGCGCTACCGCCATTGCCGCCCATTATTACTACTTGCGGAGTAGTTGCTTTTGCAATGTTTTGAGAAGTTACTTTAGCAATTTCAATTTGCAATTGCATTTATTGCTCTGGTGTTAAACCCGCAGTAACTAAGGCTTGGTTGGCGGCTGCTTGTGCTTTACCTTCTTCTTCTACTTTTTGAGCAAGATAAGCTGCTTTTTCCGCTTCTTCTTTAGCTACTAATTTGGCTTTTCTTGCCTGTATTACTTCTCTTTGTTCTTCTGCCTCTTCTTCCGATTTTACTTGTGCAATTCTTTCTCTACCTTCTACAATAGCAGTTTGTTCTTTTTGTTGAGCTGTTATTAGCAACTGCTTAGAAGTAGCTTCGTCTGCTGCTGCATCAATTTTAGCTTTTAGTTTTTCGTAAATCCGTTCATCATATTCAATAAAATCTATCGAAACAAATGATGGGCGGAGGTTATAGCGTTGCACATCGCCAATTGTTCTTAGTGCCAAACCACTACTGTCTTTTTTTGGTACAACTTCAATATATTTTTTAGAGCTACCATCTTGCTGTACTTGCGATTTTGTTTCGGATGCTAACAAAACCTGCCCGTTTCTCAATTGATCTTGAAAGTAATCTTTTAGTTGAGATTGTCCACCAGAGTAATGCGTTTCGCTAGTCATTCGTTGGCACGAATAGCTGGCGGTTTCTCTTTGATATTGCATTAAAGTAGTAGTGGCCAAGTTGCTCATATTGTTGTAAGTGGTATGCAAATCAATCATTTCTTTCTCCGTATTAGGTAAATCCCATTTTACTGTATGACCCATTAATGCCTGGTCGCCTTCTGAAAAAGTGCCAATGTTTGGGGTGTTCCAATAATCGGCATCTTTACTTTTTTTTGTTTCTGGCCCAACTTGTATGGTAACATTATTGGGGTAAGTGGTTACGGTTGACATTAAGCCCGACCAATACAAACCAGGTTCAAAACGAACTGATAAATCGCCACTAATAGTTTGTACTACTTGCCGGTTGCCAGCATTGTTTAAGCTAAAAGGATTTAATTGATTGAAAAAAATGCACATTATGCCAAGTACAATAAAGCTGAAAGCATAGCGTGTCCAACTACCTATTTTTTCATCTAAATAAACATTTTCTTTAATCTTAATTCGGGGGGCAACAAAAACCAAAAAAATTCCGAGTATTAATAATGTGATTCCAAAGAGTGTAAACATAAATTTTAAATTTTGTTAATTAATATTTACCTGTTAAACCTTTTGGTAGTCAATAATAGTTCCACCTTTTAAAAAAATATATAAAAACACTATTATTATGTAGTACCAGAAAATGTGTAAATTTTAACACTTTTGGCATTTTTATTGCGCCTTTTTACGGGGCTGTGAGGTATTTAAAATAGCCTTGACTGCAACGAAAAACCCGCAGCGCAGCAAAGCTTTGCAGCATAGCAAACGAGGATTTGTAGTGTAAGGCAAGACCACTTTTTTTGCGAAGGGTTCTGTTTCGCTTCAAAAAAAAATTGAAACTTTATGCTAAATTGCAAAAAATTAGGGGCAAACTAATTGTGTGGCAAGTATTTCTTTAGTTTTAAAACAACACAACCTATTGAATTTCAACATTATAAAATGAATTTATGCGCTGCAACACCAATTTACAATCTTCTGGTTGTTTTGCCGAATTTATAAACTGTAGCAATATTTGTGGATAAGCTTGAATTATGGGTAACATTATTGACAGGTTTTTTGTAGCATTATTGGTTAGTAAATTGAGTTGATTTGTTTTTACATTGTACAAAATACCTACCGTTTTTAAATTGGGTTGTTGTAGTAAAGCTGTTGCATTTAAATTATTTACGCCACTATTAAAAATGGTTTTTGAAGAAGCTTCTACCAAGGTTGAAGTGGGCGTTTCAAAATAGAAATACGGGCCTTTTGTTTGGTTTTTTACAAAAGCAATTTGATTAAGATAACTACCAGTTATTAAATAAACATTTTGATCACTTACGGCAGCAATTATATTGCTTAACTGTTGCTTGCTATAGCCCGATAATGCGTAAACATTTTTGCTACCTTTTTTTTCAAATTGCAAAGTGTTAGCCTCAATTTCGGGGTTTTCAAAATTTAAAATGTTGCGGTATAAGCCTGTTGTAAAGTTGCTTCTAAATTGCCCGTTTGTTGTTGTTTTTTTGTTTGATGTATTAAACCAATTTTCAAAACTACATTTAATAAAGCCTTTTTTGCCTTTGTAGTTGCCAATGTTTAAGTAAAGTGCTTTTCCGTTTGATATTGCAAGCGCATTTTTCAATAGCTTAAACTTTACTTTTTTTACAAAATAAATATCGGCAGTATTGTATTGTATCAATTCTGCCTGCAATAAATGCGCAGGTTCATTGTTATTAATTTGTTCAATAGAAGTATAAATACCTGCAATTAAACTATCAACTTTAATTTGTGATGCTATATTTTTGTTGCTTGCTTTTAGCTCTAAACAACTAATGCAGATAAGCCAAGCTATTAAAAAAGTAATATAAAGTAATGGTTTTAAAAATTTCATTGTTGCTAAAGTGGTGTTTAAAAGTAATAAATAATATTTTAGCAGCAAATAGATTAGCTTTAGGTGACTCAAAATTTTTATTAAAGTCCTAATTTGTGGAACTAAAAATATCTATTTTAACATTTATACAATAAAAAAAAAAATAATTATGTACGGATTTGATATGACTGGGATGCTTGTTTTTGGTGCCGCAATGTTAGTGAGCACTTTAGTAAGCAGACGTTTACAATCAAAATTTAAACAATACTCGCAAATGCCTTTAAGTAGTGGCTTATCTGGCAAAGAAGTTGCAGAGCGTATGCTGGCAGAAAATAATATTTACGATGTACAGGTAATTTCAACACAAGGCCAATTAACCGACCATTACAACCCTGCTAATAAAACAGTAAATTTAAGTGAAGTGGTTTACAACGAAAGAAATGTTGCCGCAGCTGCTGTTTCTGCACACGAGGTTGGCCACGCAGTGCAACACGCACAAGCTTACAGATGGTTAACTTTTAGATCGAAAGTAGTGCCGGCGGTACAATTTTCATCGCGCTATATGCAATGGGTAATTTTGGCAGGTTTTATTGCGGCTCAGTTTATTGGGCCAACTTTATTAGCTTTTGGTATTGCTTTGTTTGCTGTAACTACTTTATTTGCTTTTATTACTTTACCAGTTGAGTATGATGCCAGTAACAGAGCTTTAGCTTGGTTAGATAGTGCTAATATTGCCCGTGGTAAAGAATATGAAGGCGCAAAAGATGCTTTAAAATGGGCAGCTCGTACTTATTTGGTTGCTGCATTGGGTTCTTTAGCTACCTTGTTATACTACGTAATGCGTTACCAACAAATGGTTTCGAGAAATTAGTATTTAAGAAATTATAAAATTTATAAGCCGGTTAATTTGTTTGAAAAAGCAGTTAATCGGCTTTTTTTGTTTTTGAGCTTTAGCTTGGTTATGCAATGCTTAATTGTTCAAACTGATGCTTTAAATTATAATAATCCTGAATTGTACATTTTTGTTTCGCTCACCACTAATATTCAAACCAACTCGCTGTTAAGAGAGCGTATAGACAAAGAGATAAGTGGCTTAAAGCACGATTCAAGCGTAATTATTGATTAGTTAACCGCTTTAGATATATCTCGTTTTATTAAAGTATATGCAAATGGCAACATACTTCCTAAACAAAAACTTGCTATAATTTTAACTAAAATAAACACACTTTTGTTTATATTGAATAATATTTTACTCGTGAATAAATGCATAGATAATTGGAATCTAAAATTAAAAAATACGAAACTATTGCAGAATTAATTTATTGGTCGTATTCAAACTTAGCAATGGCACATACTGCTGTTGATAGAAAAGAAGAAAAGTATGGCACTTTCAATTATATAATTAGAGCTAAGTTATTTAAAGGCTTAAAAGATGGTACAATGAATATGCGTTCCATTTTTGATGACGAAAAAATAAAATTAAAAACTGGGCAAATTTGCAATTACTGTGGCTCTAATGAAAAACTATCACTCGACCATATTTTTCCACTAAAAGTTGGTGGAAAAGATGATGCCGAAAATTTGATTTTCGCTTGTAGAACTTGCAATAGCTCTAAAGGTAAAAAAGATTTAATGGAATGGATGCACTATAAAAACCATTTTTTACCATTAATGATTGTAAGAAGATACCTAAAATTAGTGTTTAAATATTGCGCTCAAAACAATCTGCTTCATACAAAAATTGAAGAAGTAAATAAAATGGATGTACCGTTTAAATTGGCGTTTATCCCAACAAAATACCCAAAACCTAAAGGGTTGAAAATACATGCAGAGAAGAAAATAGCACCGTAACAAGTTAGTAATTGTAATTTATTGAAGCTTAATTCGTTTATAAAAGTCTAATAATTACAAGGTTTTCAAAATGACGAACAAGTTTCATTATTTAGATTTAACAATTTATATTGTTTTATTTTTAGCAACCGCTTGCAACAAAACCCCTCAAACGCAAACAGTAAATGTTTACTTTACTGACGATCTTACCCAAATAAAAAGCACCTACCAAGTTTTAAAAAAAGATACTACTGTAAAACATGGCCTTTATAGATCTTACCATAAAACTGGTGCGCAAAAAATGATTGTAAATTACATAAAAGGTAAAAAAGAGGGTATTGGCCAAATTTATTCGGAAGCAGGAAAATTGAGAGAAACGGCCGAGTTTAAAAACGATGAATTGAATGGTGTGCGTAATTTATACAACGATTCTACCAGGCAATTGATTATAGTTGAACATTACAAAAATAATAATTTTGATGGCGAATATATTGCCTACTACCCTACCGGAAAACTAAAACAAAAAGGCCAATACATCAACAATAAAATGAGCGGTTTATGGAATTATTATTACCCAAATGGCGATTTAAAAGAAACAGTTTATTTTAAAAATAATGTAGAAGATGGGCCATACAAAGCATTTCACCAAAACGGCCAGCTAAAAGCCGAAGGCCAATACGAAAACGAAAACCGACAAGGTGCCTGGAAAGTATATCACCCAAATGGCGTATTAGAAGAAGCCGCAAATTATATTGATGATTGGGAAGAAGGTTTAATAGAAGTTTTTGATAGTACTGGTAAAAAAATAAAAGCGATAACCTATAAAAATGGTAGAGTACAAAATTTAGAAAAGTTTTAATTCTCTCAACTATATTTGCACAAACGAAAAATTTTAAATGCGTATAGGTATAGTTTGTTACCCAACTTATGGCGGTAGCGGAGTAGTAGCAACAGAGTTGGGTATAGCCTTGGCTGATAGTGGACATAAAATTCATTTTGTAGCCTACAAACAGCCTGCTCGCTTAAATCATTTTCACGAAAACATTAACTTTCACGAGGTAAGTTTTACCAATTATCCTTTATTTGAGTTTCCACCTTACGAAACCGCTTTGGCCAGCAAATTGGTTGATATTAGCCGGTTTGACAAGCTCGATTTAATACACGTACACTACGCCATACCGCACGCAACATCGGCCTACCTGGCTCAATGCATTTTAAAAACACATCATATAAATGTACCTTTTATTACCACGCTTCACGGCACCGATATTACTTTGGTTGGTAAAGATGCTACCTACTCGCCTGTGGTTACTTTTTCTATTAACCAAAGCAATGGCATTACTACTGTTTCCGAAAGTTTAAAACAAGATACCTTAAACGGTTTTAACATCACCAAACACATAGAAGTAATTCCTAACTTTATTGATTTAGAAAAATTTCAAAAGTACGACAAAGGCCATTTTAAAAAAGCCATAGCACCAGGCGGCGAACCAATTATCATCCACACTTCTAATTTTAGAAAAGTAAAACGCATTGGCGATGTAGTAAAAATTTTTCAAAAAATATACGAAAAAATGCCTGCAAAACTTTTACTAATTGGTGATGGACCTGAGCGTAAAAGTGCTGAAAAATTATGCCGGGAATTAAACATTTGTGAGCATATTAGGTTTTTAGGAAAACAAGACGCAATTGGTGAGTTGTTGGCAGTTGGTGATCTGTTTTTACTTCCATCAGAAAGCGAAAGCTTTGGCTTGGCTGCTTTAGAAGCTATGGCTTGCGAAGTGCCTGTAATTTCATCTAATACAGGTGGTATTCCCGAAATAAATGAACACGGGCAAACTGGTTTTTTAAGTAATGTTGGCGATGTTGATGACATGGCCAAAAACGCAATCAGCATACTTTCAAACCCAACATTAAAATTAAAATTTAATGAAAACGCCTTAAAACAAGCCCGAAAGTTTGATATTAAAAACATTATGCCGCAGTACGAAGCCTATTACCAAAAAATAATTAAAGATTCGAAAGAATAATTTTGGAGCGAAAGGTTTGGGGCACGCATTAATTCTTCTCGTGCTTTACATTCCAATAAGGCCTTCGCTGCACTACGGCCATATTTCCATTACAATCACGGCTAAAATGGAAACAATAGTGCCCCGTAGGTGAACGAGTATTAAAAAAAGACAAATTGTAACTATTCAATAGAGGTCAGAAGTCAGACCGCTTCGCTGTCAGACGTAAGACGTCAGCCAAATTCGGTTGATTGAGGTCAAAAACGCTCTTTTCGCCCTAATTGTATCTGATGTCTAACGTCTAACAATAAAATAGTCTGACTTCTGAATAGTTACGAAAAATTTAACGCTCTCTATGTAATAGCCTCATTTCTCAAAATTGCTTCAGCCTAATTCTAAAACCCCTTAAAATCTTACTAAAACAAAAAACCACCACAAAAACAAAGTATATACCTTAGCCTTTACCCAACATCAAACTATAATTTGCTACCTTTGCAACAGTAGTTTTAAAATATTATGGAAAAATTAGATGCCATTATAGAAGAAGCCAACAAAAATGGCTTTACACCACAATTAATTGAGATGCTGAAAGAAATTCGTCCGCATTATAAAGATTTGGTGAAAGATCCATTAATTACCCGTTTGCTACGCATGTCTTACGAGCATATAGAAAAAACCAAAAGCTTTGATATACAAATATTATCTGCCTTGGAAGAGGATGAGGAAGAAATGGAAGAGTTAGAAGAACACGGCAAAGAAAAAGAAGCAGAAGTAGAGGAAGAAATAGAAAGCAATCCGGTAGAGGAGTTTGTTTATATGGTAGAACTTATTAAAAAGCCAAAACACCCTATTAATCGCGACGAACTACGCCACATAAAAAAGCTATTTAAAGCAGCAGGTCAGCTTTAATATTTACTTTTTTAAGCAAAGCACTAACGTAACTATTCAGTAGAGGTTAGAAATCAGACCGCTTCGCTGTCAGATGTCAGATAAATTCGGCTGAATGAAGCCAAGAGGGCTCTTTTTCACTTCAATTATGTCTGATGTCTAACGTCTGAAAATGAAATGATCTGACTTCTGAATAGTTACACACCAGCTTAAATATTTGGTATTTTTTTGCTTTCGCTTTCTTTATAACTGTAAGGGTTAAAAATGGCTGACTCTTAGTTACGTCAATTTAAATTATCACTAGTAAAATAGCGGCTCAACCTATTGCTCAATTAGGTGGCTGTTTGTTAATTTCCTAAATATTTCAATAGATAATTTTTCGGTAAGGATATTGGTAACTATTCAGTAGAGGTCAGAAGTCAGACCGCTTTGCTCTCAGTCGTCAGATAAATTCGGTTGATTGAGGTCAAAAACACTCTTTTTCGCCATAATTGTGTCTGATGTCTAACGTATGACAATGAAATGGTCTGACTTCTGAATAGTTACGGATATTGTCATAATAATACATTTAGCCGTCAATAATAAACAAGCTTAACATTACTTAGTAAAAAAAAGTTAAACTCAAGGTGTAAGATTAGGTCTTACACAACGATATACCAATATAAAGCATCAATAAACTAAAGAATTTGTAAAATGAAGAGTAAAACGTTTATAGTAGACAATGATAAATGCAGTTCATTAAAAATTGAACATTTAATAAATAATAAAATGCCCGAGTTAGAACTAATAGGCAGCCTTAATACTACACAAATTAACGCCAATTTAATTGAGCAACAACAAGCTAAAATGCTAATTTTAAATTTAAATTTGATCGACTCAAAACTTATTAGCAAACTACGAGAAATTGAAAACCCCAACTTTACCATTTTATTTGTAGCACCCGATACCATGTAAACATAATCTCCAAAAATAATACCTGCCGTTCAGTAATACTTATCGAAATCTCTTTTTTATCTGCTGTATTTACATATCTTTAAAAATATTGTAAAAGAAGGCACAATTAATACTTGCGAGAGTTAATCCGTTTCGCTTCAAAAAAAATATTATTATTATTTTATAGTGTACTTTTGTGGCTGAATTTTGGAAAACAATACAACACAACAATCTAAATTTATAGATACAGCACTTTTTGTAAGGCTTATAAAATTAGCCACTCCTTTTAAACAAACCTTTGCATTAGCCACCTTGTTTGCTATTGCATTAGCCATTGTTATACCACTACGGCCATACCTAATACAACGCACTATTGATGATGCCATAATGAACAGCGATGCTCAACTTTTAACTACATTTATATTATTGTTGATATTAGCATTAGTAACAAATGTTATATTGAGTTATTTTTTTATTTATATGACCAACTGGCTGGGTCAATCTATAATTAAAGATTTGAGGGTACGGATATTTAAACACATTATTAGCCTTAAATTGCGCTATTTCGATACCACACCAATTGGTACTTCTACAACCAGAACTATTAATGATGTTGAAACAATTAATAGTGTTTTTTCGCAAGGTTTAATAACCATTATTGCCGATTTGTTAACCATTTTTTCAATAATGGCCATTATGTTTTATAGCGATTGGCGATTAACCCTGGTGGTTTTAACCGTTTTTCCTATTTTAATTTATTCAACTTATGTGTTTAAAGAAGCCATAAAAAAATCGTACGATAAAGTGCGCACACAAGTAGCTCGCTTAAACGCTTTTTTGCAAGAACATATTTCGGGCATGTATGTAATACAGGTTTTTGCAGCCGAAGAAAAAGAGTTGAACAAATTTAAAGAAATCAACGATTTACATAGAAAAGCTAATATTGATTCTATTTGGGCTTATTCCATATTTTTTCCGGTAATGGAAATTATTACAGCAGTTGCCCTTGCCTTGGTAGTTTGGTTTGGTGCCAACCGTGTGGTACAAGAAACTACCACTTTAGGCGTGTTGATTGCATTTATAATGTATCTCAGCATGTTGTTTCGCCCATTGCGAATGATGGCCGATAAGTTTAATGTTATACAAATGGGAATGATTGCCGCAGAACGTATTTTCAAAATTTTAGATACAGATGCTACTATACCAGATAAAGGCGCAATTAAAGTAAATAACCTTAAAGGCGACATTGTTTTTGACGATGTTTGGATGGCCTACGATGAAACAAACTATATTTTAAAAGGTGTAAGTTTTAAATTGAAGGCTGGCGAATCGTTAGCAATTGTTGGTCCAACGGGCGCAGGTAAATCATCTATAATAAATATTTTAAATAGATTTTACCCCATACAGAAAGGCAAAATTAGCATAGATGGGATAGATATAAAAGATTATACCTTATCATCGCTACGCAACCGTATTGGTTTGGTTTTGCAAGATGTTTTTTTGTTTTCGGGTACAGTTTTAGATAATATTACTTTGCGCAATAGTGAAATAAGTGTAGAAAAAGTAGCTAAAGCAGCCCGTGAAATTGGAGCCAGCACATTTATTGAACAGCTGCCCGGCAAGTATAATTACAATGTAATGGAGCGTGGGGCAATGCTTTCTACCGGGCAACGGCAACTCATTTCTTTTATTAGAACCTTTGTTTACCAGCCCGATATTTTAGTGTTAGATGAAGCCACTTCGTCGGTAGATACAGAATCGGAACGAATGATACAAAACGCAACAGATCATTTGGTGAAAAATAAAACTTCAATAATAATTGCTCATCGTTTAAGTACCATAAAAAATGCCGATAAAATTATTGTGTTAGATAAAGGTGAGATTGTTGAGATGGGCACACACAACGAACTATTAAACAAAAACGGACATTACAAAAAACTACACGATATGCAATTTAGCAAAACCAAAGCCGCCTAATGCCAACTCCATTTTCGCACGTTTGGGCAGCTATTGCTATTAGCCCTTTATTTAAAAACAAAAGTAGTTATTTTAAACTATTGCTATTAGGTATGTTTTGTACCGTTATACCCGATGCTGATGTGCTGGCCTTTGATTTTGGTATACCCTACGAACATTTGTTTGGCCATAGAGGCATTACACATTCCATATTTTTTTCGGTATTGCTGGGCTTTTTAATCGTCTTCATTTTTTATAACAAAGCTTTTAAAAATGGCCAATGGTGGCCGCTGTTTTTGTTTTTCTTTTTATGCACTTTTTCTCATGCTTTTTTTGATGCCATGACTAATGGCGGAAAAGGCGTTGCCATGTTTGCGCCTTTTTATAACGAACGTGTTTTTTTACCCTTCCGACCAATTAAGGTTGCTCCATTTACTTTGGATGCCTTAATGACCGACCGAGGTTGGCGCGTTTTACTAAGCGAGTTTAAAGTTATTTGGCTGCCCAGCATTTTAATATTTTTAATTTTTTGGTTTGTAAAAAGGAAGTAGTGCTGTCTGCATATTTGCAAATCATAATAATTACCAACTCACAAATAAATTCTATTGTCTTTACAAAAAGCTTGTATGTATCTCCGCAAGTTTTCTAAGGCTGCTTTATAGTCAGTAGGTTCTTGGCCCAAGTTAAATTTTTCGTTATCGGCTTCGTTTTTAAACTCCATTTGTATACTCATTTGAACATCACGCAACAGCTCTAAAAACAAATTATCTCTATCTTTTAAGCTTTTGTTGGTACTTTGCAAATCGTAATGTTCTTCTTGCAATGCTTCATATTCGTTTACAAGCTCTTTAACGGCCTTATAATCAAGCAAATCCTCATCATTTGCAAATATTTGATTAATTGATTTCATTTTAAGAAATTTACCACTAAAATAATATAAATGCTTCACCTAAAATACTTCATTTAAAATAAATTATTTAGTAATGGCATTCCGCAGAAACCTATTTGACTACTTAGTAAAATTAAAAGACGACGATCTAAAAGAAATTAAAAAATACTTAGACAGCCCCTTTTTTAAAATTAACAGTAGAGATCGGGTAATGGCGTTATTTAAATTGTTAGAAAGGCATCACCCAAAATATGAAAAAAATATTGACGATTTTTTGGCAGACAAGTTGTCAATTGGATTAAAGTCGGTAAGAAATTTAAAAACAGAATTAGTAAAATGTATTGAACACTATTTACAACTAAAAGCGTTAAATGAGCAGGAACAACTTAAACCTCAGTTAATGGCGTATGCCTTAGATGACTTAAATATGCATCAACACTTTGAAAAATATGCTGATTTACAGTTAAAAAAGCTTGAGCTAAAACTACATTTAAACGAAGCAGACTACCAACTTAAATACGAGTTACTGCAAAGAAAGTATGCAATTGTGGCTGAAAATATGCTCAACACAAATAATACAGCCCTCGAAGAAGCCATAAACACATTTACACAATTCTATTTATACAAAAGCCTAAAAAATTTAAATGGACTAATAGCAACAAACCTAATGGTTGACAGAGGAGCAGAAATAGTTTTAACCAAACAAATAATCAATTCAATAACAAATATTGATTTAATTGATGATGTAAACATACAAACAGCTTATTTAATTTTTAAATATTACAATATAAGTACTAACAATTTAAAAGAAAAAGAAACTACTTATAACAATTTAAAGCAATTGGTACTAAAAGATTGGGAAAAACTAACTGATGATTATAAGTATGAAACCTACATAAATATGCTAAATATAATAAAGGTAGTTGCAGAAATTAATGTAGAGAAATATAGCAATGAAGCCTTTATTATTCACAAATTTTGGATTGATAAAAAAGTTCATCAAATTCATAAAGAAATACATTATCACCTATTTTTAAGCATTGTAATTTCATCGTGTGAAGCGCAAAAGCTGACTTGGTGCGAAAAATTTATTACAACCAACCAAACAATGCTGTCTGTAAACGAAAGAAAATCTACAGTAAGTTTATGTTTAGCCCATCTTTATTTTTCTAATAAACAATTAGATAATGCAATTGCTACATTAGCAGATATAAACCCACTTGGTATTTATTTTGATTTATTAATTAGACTGCTAATGCTTAGGTGTCTTTTTGTGGCAAATTATGATGAAAGATTTAGCTACTATTATAACAGCACTTATAATTTTATTAGAAACCATACTGAGTTAAATGAAAATAATAAAATTTATCATTTAAAATTTATTAATTATTTAAGAAGGGTTAAAAATGCCAGAGCAGAGAAACATATTGAAAAATTAATTAATGTTAAAGAAGAAATTGAAACCAATATCAATATTATAAATTACAGGTGGCTCTTAAAAATAATCAACACTCTTGTTAATAAAATTTAATAATGTAAATTTTTGGGATTACGACCAGCGGTAGAAATAACCACTATTGCTACACCTCTGTCAATTTCCCTTAACAAGGCAGCGTCTGGTTCATAAGTTACTACTTCAACTGGTGTGTTTTTAAAAGTAGTAAGGTGGTTTAGTGATGTTGCTTCAACATCAATATTTAAATCTGCAAGTGTTAAAGCAGGTTGCTTTAAATTTTCTACCTCATAAAAGCCTTTTCTATTATCCCACGCAAAAAAAGTTAATTTACCGTAATTGTTTTTCAATTGCTCAGCATCTAAGTTTTGCTTAAAAAATAAATCATCAACCAATTTAATTTTGCTTACCGTCAAATTTTTTTGATCAGTTAGTACTAAGGCTACTAATGTTTCACTTTTCAAAATTTTGTTATTAGCCTCGGTAGCAATTAACTCTTTGTTTTTAAACGCTTCTATAGCCTTGGTAGTAACTGCTTTTTCACAAGCATTAAAGCCAATCAAACCCCCAACACAAATAATAACTAATAGTGAATATTTCATAACCTATTATTAATTTCAAATTTTAAAAAACGGGTGTTCCTCAGTAAATGTTTTTAAGTAACTAACGCTAAGTTATATTGTAGAAATTGAAAAATCTGTTATAAAAAAACAGAGTTATAACAGGAAAAGTGTCCTATAATTTTTTAAAAAACAAAATAACCAATTGATTATCAGTAACTTAATTTTGAGAATTTAAGTTTTTTATCATAGGTTTTTTAAGATTACAGTAGCATAAATAAATTTACACTAAACTTTTTTGTTGTCATCAAAAAAATATGGCAATAATAAAATCCATTTTATTTGTGATAAGAGACTTGACGTAATATTCTGAAAATAAGAGCATTATAAAAAAAATAGCTTATTTATGATGATATTTTCAATGATAATCTAATTTATTTGTAGTTGCTTTGTAAGCAAAACAGCCCTAATTTGCATAAAAATTAAATAGAAGACACAGTAAAATAACTTCTTATCAATTTAACAAAATAACATCCAGCATCCCAAAACTGTGTTATGCTAAAAGTACCTTATTAATTAGCATCTCACTAATTAGCATCTTTTAAAATGACATTTCTTATAGAGATGTCATTTTTTTATTTGCAAGCTTTCAAAGCCGTTTCAAAAGCGTCTAATGTTTTTTCAATATCGCTTTCTGTATGTACGCTGCTCAAAAACCAACTTTCAAAATTACTTGGTGGTAGGTAAATGCCGTTTTCTAACAAGGCCCAAAATAGTTTGCTAAAAAATTTGGTATCGGTAGTTTTAGCGGTTTCGTAATTGGTAACATTTGTTGCGGTAAAAAATACCGAAATCATACTGCCAAACTGATGTACTTGCATGGGTACACTATGCTTTTGCGAAAGTGCCTCTAAGCCATCTTTTAAAATACCAGTAATATTATGTAGGTGTTTATACAAATCTTCATTTTGTAGTTGTTGCAACATAGTAATGCCAGCAGCCATAGCCAAAGGATTACCAGAAAGTGTGCCTGCTTGATAAACCGGGCCAAGCGGCGCAACCATATCCATTATTTCTGCTCTGCCACCATAAGCACCTACTGGCAAGCCGCCACCAATTATTTTACCCAAACAAGTAATATCAGGCTTTACATTAAAAACTTGCTGTGCGCCATAAAAGCCATGTCTAAGTCCGGTCATCACTTCATCAATTACTAAAAGGCTCTTGTATTTATCTGCTATTTTTCTTAAAAAAGGTAGAAAATCATCATCTGGTAAAATTACGCCCATATTGCCCGCAACTGGTTCAATAGCTATGGCAGCAATTTCATCACCGTATTGTTTAAAAGCGTTTTCTACACCAGCTTTATCGTTAAACGAAACCGAAATAGTATTGCTTACCAAACTTTCGGGCACGCCAGCAGAACCACTCATACCTAAAGTCATAATGCCGCTGCCGCCTTCAACTAACAAAGCATCGCAATGGCCGTGGTAACAGCCTCTAAATTTTATAATTTTACTTTTGCCAGTAAAGCCTCGCACTAAACGTAAGGTGCTTAAAATGGCTTCTGTGCCGCTGTTTACAAAACGTATTTTTTTTATGGTAGGAAATGCTTTAGTTACTAATTGCCCTAAGTCAATTTCGTTTTTGGTAGTTGCCCCATAAGTAGTGCCTTTTAAAATACCTGTTTGCAAAGCTTGGTTTACCTCTTCATTTGCGTGGCCTAAAATTAGTGGTCCGTAAGAACCCACATAATCAATATATTCATTGCCATCTACATCGTAAATTTTACTGCCTTTGCCGTGGCTTATAAATATGGGGTTACCGCCTACAGATTTAAAAGCCCGAACTGGAGAATTTACGCCACCAACCAAAACTTGTTGGGCGGCTTCAAAATATTTTTTCGATTGATTTAAATTTAACATTTCTTTTTTTAATAAGATGCAAAAGTAAGTAGCAAAAAGTAGAGATTAGATTTTATTTCAAATTTTTACCAACCAATTGTAAGTTTTATTTAGTCTTGAAAGTTAAAGACACTATATTTTAATAATACTTAAAAAATAAACTAAAAAAATGAGACAAGCTATTTTATTGATTTTAGTTAGGGTTACATTTATAGGATGCTCAAAAAAAGGATAACGATTTAGACAAGCACCAATTAAATGGAGAGTGGACAGTTGTTAGTGTAATGTGTTTTTGTGCTTCATTAGATATAAATATTGGAGATCATAATTGGACATTTAATTTGCCTGAAAACAAACTGGTAATTAATAATGAAATAGAAAAATATGAATTTGCCTTAAAAGAAAGTGGAACTTATGAAATCAGTTTGTCAGAAAATAGTATTATTGTTAAAAAACCACTTATGCTTTTTCATTTGAAAAGGATAAACTATATTTAAATTCTGGAATAGAATCAGATAATCCATTACTTGTATTAATTAAAAAATAAAATACTATCTTAGTATCTAAAAGCATATTTTATTTCAATAAATTTTAATATTAAAAAATGAACACATATCGCATATTATCTTTCTTTTTCGTTTCATTGATTTGTATTTCTGCACAAGCCCAAAACAACTTTGATCCGGCAGCTTACGAGCAATTTCTTACTGAAAACGAAAACATTACTGCCGAAGGTTTACAAACTTTATATCCACTAAAAGCAAAATATATTAAAGGTTTTGCCGAGCCCGTAAACGTTGCCGATCACGCTTTTTTAGATTCGGTTATTTTAAAATTAGAAATGACCAATGCAGAGCTGGATTTGCTAAATGAAAACCAATTTGTAGTAACCGAGCGATTAAGTTACCTAAGCTATGGCGATGCTTTATGGAATATTTATAAAAAAGATATGCCTGTAATGGTTACCACCGATTTAATATTACACGCACTTCATAAAAGTTACGATACTATTTTAAAAGAATTGGAGTACAGCATTATGGAACCCAATCTGCAACAATTTTTGCAAAGCTTGTATAATTCTTTCCCATCTTTAAAAGAAAAATATGCCGCTAATGAAAGCATTAACAACAGTATTAATGATATAGATGTTTATGCAACGGTAGCTTTATCTTTATTAAAAAATGAAACGCAAAAATCTCAAAACGGCAATCAAAGCAAAGTAGAAGAAGTTTTAGCCTTGGTGAAACAAGAAGGTTTTACCACTTATTCCTTATTTACAGAAGCATCTGTTATAATTGATTTTAGCCAGTTTAAACCACGTGGGCATTATACCGAAAGTGAAATTTTAACGCAATATTTTCAAGCAATGATGTGGTTGGGTAGAATACAGTTTTACTTAACGCCGCCACCAAATGTTGTTTTAGCCGAAGGTGATATTTTAAGAGCCAACACTAATGCTTTTTTATTAAATGAATTACAAGAAGTTGCTAATACTAAAAATTTAATGGCTGAAAACAACACCATTATTGATAAGTTAGTAGGCGAAAGCGACAATATAACGCCACAAGAATACAGTCAGTTTTTAATTAGTAATGAAATTAAAACAGTAGCAGATTTACAAAACAATTTTGAAAATTATTACGAAGCACTTCAAAATGATGAAAGCTTTACTTCTCGTATTGCCTCCTTTCCATACCTGGCTAATCCATTAGGAAAAGAACCTGCAAAGCTGCCAATTGCTTACAAACTTTCGGGGCAACGCTTTATTATTGATAGTTACATATTAAGCAACGTAGTGCACGATAGGGTTGCACTTAGAATGATGCCCGACCCTTTAGATGCTTTAATATGTTTGGATAATAACGATGCCATTAACTTAATGCAGCCTCAAATTGAAGAATATGGTTATGCTAAAAACCTTAACTCAATGCGTTATTTAATAGAACACCAAGAAACAGCATATTGGCAAAATAGCTTTTATGGCAGTTGGTTAAATGCTATTAAAATTTTAGGTACAGAAAATAATTTAAGCGCTGTAAACATTCCAAAATTTATGAAAACAGCAGCTTGGCAACAGCAAAAAATAAACACACAATTAGCCGCCTGGACACAACTGCGACACGACAACTTACTATACGCAGCACAATCTTACACAGGTGGTATTCTTTGCTGTTTTCCACATAGCTATGTTGAACCTTATCCCGCTTTTTACAAAGGTATTGCCGAATTTGCTAAACAAGCCCGCACTTTTTTTGAAACCACTTATGGTAATGAAGATGATAATACTATCAATCGTATTATTACTTATTATCAATCTTTTGAAGAAATAAATACTAAACTACAAACATTAGCTGCTAAAGAGTTAGCCAAAGAAGTATTTACAACCGAAGAGGAAGAATTTTTAAAAAGTATGTTGCACAAATTAGGTGGATGTGGTGGCTTAAACTTAACTGGTTGGGTAACATATTTGTATTTTAATTATGATAGTGATTTATTAGATCCTGATTTTATAACGGCAGACATTCATACCCAACCAACAGATGAGTTTGGCAACACCGTAGGTAATGTGTTGCACGTTGGTAATGGCACTATTGATTTAGGCGTTTTTCTTGCACCAAGCCCATCAAACAATTATGAAATGACCGCTTTTGTTGGCCCAGTTAGTTCTTATTACGAATATGTAAATAGTGGCTTTGAAAGAACTAACGATGAAACCTGGGCACAGAAAGTTTTAAAAAATGAAGTTGGCCAAAGACCAGATTGGACAAACATTTACCTTGCCACCGAAGAAGGCGACAAGCGAACTAAAGGAAGAGAATTGCCTTGGGTTAGAGAAGGAGACGTACCCTCAAACATTGAACTTCCAAAAAGCCTAACCGATTTTCAACTTTACCCAAACCCTGCGACAGGTGCAGTTCAAATATTAACCCAAATTAAAAAATCAACACAAAATACGATGCTTCAGATAACAGACATTGCAGGCAAAGTAGTAAGACTTTACAGGTTAGACACTTTTGCTAATCAAGTTAATGTTCATAAAGTACAGTTAGATGATTTTAAAGCTGGCGTTTATAATTTTACAATTATAGTTGATGGGCAAACTGTTACAAAGCAAGTGGTTGTGCAATAAAAACAATTACTTAAATACTCTACTAGATTATATTTTAAAAGCTTAATTAAATAGAATTGAGCTTTTTTTTAAATATTTCTTTAATTGAACTAAATATTTGCCTTTAATTAAAAGTAAATAGTACCTTTGTAGCCATTGTTTAACTTCTCCGTTAAAACTCAAAAGCAATGGCAAAACTAATATTCGTTACCGGTGGTGTTACTTCCTCGCTTGGCAAAGGCATTATATCTTCATCAATAGCTAAACTGTTACAGGCTAGAGGATTACGTGTAACAATTCAAAAATTTGATCCTTATATTAACGTTGATCCGGGTACAATGAACCCCTATGAACACGGAGAATGTTATGTAACAGATGATGGCGCAGAAACAGATTTAGATTTGGGCCACTACGAACGTTTTTTAAACGTACCAACTTCACAAGCAAATAATGTTACTACTGGTAAAATTTACCAAACCGTAATTAACAAAGAACGCAATGGTGATTATTTGGGTAAAACAGTTCAAGTAGTGCCACACATAACCAACGAAATTAAGCGCAGATCAAAATTATTATTAGAAAGCGGAAATTATGATGTAGTTATAACCGAACTAGGTGGAACTGTTGGCGATATAGAATCTTTACCTTATATAGAAGCCTTACGACAATTGCGTAACGAAATGGGCTACCAAAATACATTGGTGGTACATTTAACGCTTGTTCCCTATCTTAAAGCAGCTAAAGAATTAAAAACAAAACCAACACAACACTCTGTAAAAGAATTATCAAAAAATGGGGTACAGCCAGATATATTGGTTTGTAGAACAGAGCATCCACTAACCGACGATGTACGTTTTAAAATTGGCCGCTTTTGCAATGTAGAATCAAGAGCAGTTATTGAAGCTATTGATGCTTCAACCATTTATGAAGTTCCGTTAATAATGTATCAAGAAGGCTTAGATGAAATTGTTTTAGAAAAGTTAGCTTTAGAAAATAATGTAGAACCCGAATTAACTAAATGGGTGAAATTTATTGACAATCTTAAAAACCCAAATAAAACAGTTAAAATTGCTTTGGTAGGAAAGTACATTGAATTACAAGATGCCTATAAATCAATTTACGAATCTTTTGTGCACGCTGGTACACATCATAAATGCAAAATTAAAGTAAAAAAAATACATTCAGAATCTTTAACTGAAGAAAATATTGCCAAAAAAATGAAAGGCATAAATGGAGTGTTAGTAGCCCCAGGTTTTGGCGATAGAGGTATTGAAGGAAAAATTACAGCCATTAAGTACATTCGTGAAAACAATATTCCTTTTTTAGGTATATGCTTAGGTATGCAATGCGCTGTAGTAGAATATGCTCGCAATGTATTAAATTTAAAAGGTGCACATTCTACTGAAATGGACAAAAAAACGCCTTATCCTGTTATTGATTTAATGCAAGATCAAAAAAGAGTAAGCCAAAAAGGAGGTACAATGCGACTTGGTGCTTATAACTGCAAATTAGAGTCAGAAAAGTTAAAAGAAATTTATAATGCAAGCATTGTTTCAGAAAGGCATCGGCATAGATATGAGTTTAATAATAATTACCGCTCACAATTTGAAGACGGTAATTTTAAAGTTGCTGGTATAAATGAAAAGTTAAACTTAGTAGAAGTTATTGCTTTAAGAAATCACGCTTGGTTTGTTGGGGTGCAATTTCATCCTGAGTTAAAAAGCACAGTTGTAACACCACATCCGCTTTTTGTTGGTTTTGTTGAGGCAGTAATTGCTCACAAAAAACAAAAGCGAATAAAACTTGTAGATTAATTACTTTTATAAATTTGAAAATGCTTTTCATTTATAAATAAATACCTACTTTTGTAAGCCAATTGTTTTTCCTTTATAAAATATAAATAACTTATAGTGCCATATTTTTTTACTTCAGAGTCCGTATCAGAAGGACATCCAGACAAAGTAGCTGATCAAATTTCAGATGCCATTTTAGATGAGTTTTTAAAACAAGATCCTAACTCAAGGGTAGCTTGCGAAACTTTAGTAACTACAGGTTTAGTAGTTTTAAGTGGGGAAATTAAAAGCGATGCCTATGTTGATGTTCAAAATACAGCTCGACGAGTTATTCGCGAAATTGGCTATAACAAATCTGAATATCAATTTGATGCAGATTCTTGTGGTGTAATTTCTGCTCTACACGAACAATCGCCAGATATTAACCAAGGTGTAGATAGAAGTAAAAAAGAAGATCAGGGCGCAGGCGACCAAGGTATGATGTTTGGTTATGCTACCAACGAAACCGAAAACTATATGCCGTTAGCTTTAGATTTATCGCACGCAATTTTAAAAGAATTGGCTGCAATAAGAAAAGCTGGCAAAAAAATGGATTATTTACGACCTGATGCAAAATCGCAAGTAACTATTGAATATGGTGATGATCATAAACCATTGCGTATTGATACTATTGTAGTTTCTACCCAGCACGATGAGTTTGTGGAAACCGTTGGCAAATCAAAAACTGCTGCCAAAAAAGCAGAAAAAGCTATGCAGGCTCAAATAACGGAAGACATCAAAAAAATATTAATTTCGAAAGTAAAACAAGGGCAACCAAAGGCAATTAAAAAAATGTTGGCCGATACTAAAATAACCTACCACGTTAACCCAACTGGTAAGTTTGTAATTGGCGGCCCACATGGCGATACTGGTTTAACAGGCCGAAAAATTATTGTTGATACTTACGGCGGTAAAGGCGCACATGGTGGTGGTGCTTTTTCTGGGAAAGATTCTTCAAAGGTAGATCGTTCTGCGGCTTATGCTACAAGGCACATTGCTAAAAATTGTGTGGCTGCGGGTTTAGCCGATCAAATGTTGGTACAGGTTGCTTATGCTATTGGTGTTGCAAAGCCAGTTGGCTTTTATGTTGATACGTATGGTACCGGAAAAACCAATATTTCTGATGGTGAAATAGCCAAAAAGTTAAAAGATATTTTTGATATGCGACCTGCATTTATTGTAGAGCGTTTTGGTTTAAAAAATCCAATATTTGCTGATACTGCTGCTTATGGACATATGGGCAGACAACCAAGTAAAATAAAAGTAGGCAAACAAACTTACGAAACTTTTGCCTGGGAAAAATTAGACTATGTTGATGCTATTGAAAAAGCATTTGGTTTAGCGTAACAATTGTAGAAGTAAAATTACGTGGTGAGGTTAGTCTGCCTCACCGCATACAAAAAATTAAATTTTGCATTTAACCTAACAGCGGGTTAATTTTTTGTTTTAGATAATCTTTTACGTTTATCCAAAATGCAATAAAGATATAAACCAATATTGGCGACCAAAAAGCAATAAAAGTAATATATATAAAATACAAACGAACTATAGAAGAAGAGATACCCATCTTTTCACCCAAGTAGTCGCAAACGCCCAAAATTCTGGGTTCAACAATGTTTCTTATTTTTTCTTCTAAAAACAAATCTGGTTAATAAACTTTTAAATGGTTAATTTATTTAGTGTAAATATCTTAAAAAAAATTAATAATCACAACAAAAAAATAGAAACTGATTTAATGTGCTATCTTTTGCAAGATAATTAATATAAAGGTGAAAGGTAAAATAAGTTTAATTACTGGTTCAACATCGGGTATTGGTAAGGCAACTGCAGCCAGTTTAGCTGCAAAAGGTTCATTTGTAATTATTGTTGGCAGAAATGAAAACAAAGGCGAAAATGTTGTGGCCGAAATTAAAGCTAAAATGTATAATGATAATGTTTTTTTTGAAGCTTGTGATTTAGCCGACCAAGCTTCAATAAGCGATTTTGCTTACCGCATAAATAAAAACTACCCAAGGGTTGATGTATTGATTAACAATGCTGGTTGCTTTACCGAAAAAATTCAATTTACAAATGATGGTATTGAATCGCAGTTTGGCATAAATCATATTGCTCATTTTTTATTAACGCATCTATTAATGCCTTCTTTAAACAAAAGCGAAGCTGCAAGAATAGTTAATGTTTCATCCGATGCACATTACCGTGGTACAATGAACTTTACCGATTTGTATTTTCGACAAAAATACAGCGCCATAAAAGCTTATGCACAATCAAAATTGGCCAACGTTTTATTTACTTATGAGTTAAACAGGAAATTGAAAGCCAATAACCATCAAACCATAACCGTAAACGCTTTGCACCCTGGCGAAATTAAAACCCAATTAGTAGAAAAAAACGACAATAAACTTTTTGGCTTAGCCTGGAAATTGGCAAAACCCATAATGCAATCTGTAGAAAAAGGTGCACAAACTTCTGTATTTTTAGCAAGCGACAAACAAATGGAAGGTCTAAGTGGCCAATACTGGAGCAAAATGAAATTGAAAAGAAGTTCAAAAGAAAGCTACGATAAACAAGTGGCCGATCGCCTTTGGAATATTAGCCGAGTTTTGTGCAGCCAATATTTAAAAGATGCGGTTTAGCCCTAAAAATAAGGATTTGATAAATGTAAATGATTACAGTTACAACCGTTAAAGACTTTACATTTGATAAAAAGTTGTTTCACAATTAAAAGTATTGCAAAAAAATTGCAAGGTGTTTAATATTTTTTAGTATTCCACATACTTTTTATCTTTACCAATCATTAATAAACTATGAGTTTAAACTGTAAGCTATTAATTAAATCACTTGCCCTGTTTTTATGTTTTTATGTGAGTTCTTTTAATGCAACTGCGACTAATTATTTTCAGCAACAAGTAAATTATACTATAGATGTGGCTTTAAATGATGACTTGCACCAGTTAAATGCTTTTGCTACTATTACCTACATCAACAACTCACCAAATACATTAAACGAAATTTTATTTCATTTGTACCCTAATGCTTATACTAACGACAAAACCGCCTTTGCAGAACAATTGTTAGAAAACGGGGATACCGATTTTTATTTTAGCAAAGCAGCAGACAAAGGCAGCATCAGTAATCTTTCTTTTAAAATAAATAATAAAAAAGCCATTTTTGAACAAGATGCCACACATGCAGATATTGGCAAACTTCAGTTAAATAAAAGTTTACTGCCTGGCGATAGCATTATTATTACTACACCATTTACAGTTCAAATTCCAACTAATTTTTCGCGTTTAGGTAGAGATGGAGAAAGTTACCAGGTAACACAATGGTATCCAAAACCAGCAGTATACGATGCACAAGGTTGGCACGCTTTTCCTTATTTAAATCAAGGCGAATTTTATTATGAATTTGGTAATTACACCGTAAATATTACCGTACCCAAAAATTATATTGTTGCCGCAACGGGAGATCTACAAACAGAAAGCGAACAAAAAATTTTAACTAAACTGGCAAAAAAAACTGCTAACAATATTGATGAAATAGTTAAGGAACCTTTTAATAAATTTGAATTTCCACCTTCAGCTGATGAAACTAAAACCTTAACTTTTACCCAAAACAAAGTACACGATTTTGCCTGGTTTGCCGACAAACGTTTTCACGTATTAAAAAGCGCAGTAGAATTGCAGAGTGGAAAAACAGTTGCTACCTGGGCGTTTTTTACCAATAAAGATGCAGAGCATTGGAAAGAAGCCACCAATTATTTGAATGATGCTGTTGCATTTTATAGCAAACATGTTGGCGAATATCCTTATAACGTTTGCACGGCAGTAAACGGCACTTTGGTTGCTGGCGGCGGTATGGAATACCCAACCATAACTATAATTGGAGGTATTAATAGCGACAAATTATTAGATAGAGTAGTTACACACGAAGTAGGCCACAACTGGTTTCAGGGTATTTTAGCAAGTAACGAACGGGCTTATCCTTATTTAGATGAAGGTATAAATTCCTACTACGAAAACCGATATATGGATGAGAAATATCCTGATTCGGGAATATTGCCTGCTGCCATTTCGCCTGCTGTAGCTAATTTTTTGGGTAAGCAATTTAATTTAGAAGATAAACTGCCGAGCTACCAAAATGAACTGGGTTACATGCTTAGTTGCCGTGCCCATAAAGATCAACCTATCTGCACACATTCGGCAACATTTACCAACAACAATTATGGCACTATTGCTTATGGCAAGTCGGCAATTGCTTTTAAATATTTAGAAAAATTTTTAGGCAGAGCGGAATACGATCGCATTATGCAAATTTATTTTCAGCAATGGCAATTTAAACATCCGCAACCCAACAACCTGCGCACCGTTTTTGAAAGCAATAGCAACAAATACTTAGATTGGTTTTTTGATGAAGTGTTATGTACCAGCGACAAAATGGATTATGCTATAGTGGGTCAAACAGAAAATAAAAGTATTGGCAATAGCAATTACTATCAATTTTTCATAAAAAACAAGGCTGGGCTTAGAAGTCCATTTCCGGTAACTGCACTAAAAAATGGCTCACCAGTTAAAACAATATGGTACGATGGTTTTGGTGGTATGAGTGAAATTTTGTTTCCCAATGTAGCTGCCGATGAATTTGTAATTGATTATGAAGAAATTACTTTAGACAGTCACAGAAAAAATAATAATTTTAAATTAAAAGGCTTCTTTAATAAAATTGAACCTTTACGCCTAAGTTCATTTTTAGGTTGGGAAAACCCTAACTTAAATCAATTATATTATTTACCAATAATGAGCTACAATTATTGGGATAAATTTATGTTAGGTATTGGTTTGCATAGTGGCATTTTACCTTCTAAAAATTTAGAGTGGTTGCTTTCACCAATGTACAGTTTTAAAAGTAAAAACGTAGTTGGTTTTGCTAATGTGCATTATATGCATCCACTAAAATCAATTAAAGCAGTCGACAATATTGAGTTCAATTTAAATATGCGCAGTTTTCACGATCATATTTATGATGTTTTTGAAAGCAATATTTCCAGCACCATTATAGATAGCAGTTTAGATCGCTTTACAAAACTAAGCCCTTCTATTGTGGTTAATTTTTCTAAGCCAAATATGCGTAGTACAAAAAGTAATACTTTACAAATTAGGCATATTAACATTATTAGAAAAACATTTGATTGTCCAACTTCCCGATGTGGTGCGCCGCCTTCTTTTAGAGGAGAAAGTTATTACATAAACGAGCTAAATTTTGAACACAAAAATAACCGAGCTATAAACCCTTATAAATATAGTGCTATGGCCGAACAGGGCAATGGGTTTTTAAAAGTTTCTGCCGAAGGCACTTACAAACTAACTTATACAAACGAAAAGAAAGGCTTAACAGCAAGGGCTTATGCTGCCATTTTTCCGTTTTACAATAATAGCAACACTCGCATAGCCATTAATAGTTTAGGCTTTCGTACCGATACCGAATTTTTAGATTACAAAATGGATTATTGGGCATTGGCACGTAATAAAGGTTATAGTAGTAAGTATCATTTTCTTGATTATCAAACTTTTAAAGTGCCCAGCGGTTTTAAAAGTAATACAGCCTTAGCCATTAATAATAGTTGGCTTACTAGTATAAATTTAAATGCATCTATACCAAAACTACCAGCCTATGCTTATTTAAATTATGCTATTTTTCCCGATTTAATTGAAACTAACACCAATGTAAATGCTTATGAGCTGGGCTTAGCTTTAAGTATTATTCCTAATGCTTTTGAAATTTACTTTCCAATTTCTTTAAGTGATAATATAGTTGGGCCAACATCAAATAAGTATTATGAAAAAATTACCTTTTTGTTAGATGTTGGGAAAATTAAGTTTAGAAAACTATTAAGAAACAATATATAAAATAGATGCGACAGAATAAATTTATAGTGTTTGAAGGAATTGATGGTAGTGGTAAAAGCACTCAGGCAAAATTATTGCAACAAAAGCTTAACGAAGCAGGCCATAAAACCTACGCTACTTTTGAGCCTACCGACAGCCCAATAGGTTCTATTATTAGAAACATTTTTAAAAGAAGAATTGAAGCCGCTCATGAAACTATTGCTGGTTTATTTGTTGCCGATAGGTTAGATCATTTATTGAATAACACCAACGGCATCTTAAAAAAATTAAATGAAGGCTATACTGTTATTTGCGACCGTTACTATTTAAGCAGTTACGCTTACCAAGGCGCACATGTTGATATGGATTGGGTAATACAAGCCAACAGTAAAAGTGCCGCTCTGCTAAAAGCCGATGTAACTGTTTATATTGATATTTCGCCCGAAGAAAGTTTAGCACGTGTACACAAAGGCAGAAGCGATATTGAAATTTTTGAAAACTTAGAAAACTTAGAAAAAGTACAAGCTGCTTATGAAAAAGCAATTAAGTTAACACAAAAGCAAGAAAATATTGTTAGAGTAAATGGCGTAGGTAATAACAAAGAAATAGCTGCTAAAGTATGGGAGGCAATAGAGCAAAGCCTTTAATTTATTATTTTTCTGTAACTTTTAAGTAGAGGTAAGAAGTTAGACCGCTTGGCTGTAAGACGTCAGATAAATTCGGCTGAGTGAAGTCAAAAACGCTCTTTTTCGCCCAAATTATGTCTTACGTCTAACGTTCAACAATGAAATGGTTTGACTTCTGAATAGTTGCATTTTTCTTATCTTTTCTCAACCATTTAAATTAAATCAAGATACCGTACATTAAAATGTGTCTAAGCCACTATTAAGGAAAAAAGGTTTCCAACAATTAACATTTATTAATTATTATGATTATAAATTATATAAATAAAAAAATAAACATAAAAGTTGAAAACCATGATAGAACTCAAAAGTACACAATTAGAATTAGCTATTGGTCATTTTTTAGATAAAGAAAATGGCTTAAAT